>OKVV01000307.1_pt1 | contig 33886 bp, 19 predicted proteins | sample 1606871 | NCBI WGS metagenome assembly OKVV01 (sample SAMN03281011, study PRJEB24777) | human gut metagenome | isolation source: fecal sample PR176 from 1 month old male Indian infant, caesarean delivered... | place: Singapore | collected 2006-01-13
ATTATAAGCTTTCATATGTAAGTATGAGGTTTTATAAATGGATATTTAGGTTATAGTTCTTGTAATAGGAGTGTTTCATGAATAAGATTTTCAAGGTGATTTGGAGTAAAAGCAAAGAGTGTTATGTAGTTGTGTCTGAGATAGCAAATAATTATAGTGCTAAAAAGGCTGTATTGACTAGTGTTTTTGCTGTGTTGGCGGTAACTGGTGGTGCTGCTCATGTTATGGGGGCGACTTTACCATCGGAGCTAACAGACAAAGGCTCTATTAAAATCGGTCAGTATGCAACTACAAGTAATATGTCTAGTATAGTTATAGGGACAAGCAGTCAATTTAGAACTTCTTCAGTTGATGGGTATAGGGCAATTGGTATTGGCTCTGGGATTATTGCTAGTGGTAATAATAGTGTTTCTATCGGTGGACATTCTCGAGCAACAGAAGATCAGGCAATTGCTATTGGTGGAGCTTCTGATGATAGTGGTGCTAAAGCGACGGGTTCTCAATCTATTGCTATCGGCGGTAATACTGTAGCTAGTGGGGATTCCTCTATTGTAGTCGGTGGTGATGACGTAGAGGTTGCATTCGCTAGAACTGTAACTTATACAGATATTAACACTGGACAAGCTAAAACGGGGACATTGAGACAGGCATCTATTGATTTGGCGAATATCCAATTGCCTCAATATATCACCGCTACAGCTAGTCATGCAGGGACTGCCATTGGGATGAAAACTAAAGCTGGTGACTTGGGTCTTTCTCTTGGCATGGGGGCGGATTCCGCTACTCGCCTAGATGGTAAGGCTGGTAATGTAGTTAACGCTATCGCTATTGGTGCCGGTGCAAAAGCTAATCGGGATAACTCCATTGCAATCGGTGGTGGTGCTAATACTGATGCAGCGGGTGTGGCACAAACAAGCTATACTATGAGTAATGGAGATACGGTTAACTGGGCCGGTGGTGAAAATGTGTTGCCTGGTGACGTTGTATCCTTTGGTGCTCCTGGTTATGAACGTCAGCTTAAAAATGTAGCTCCTGGTATTGTCAGTGCAACTTCTACAGATGCGGTGAATGGCTCTCAGTTATATGCAATAGCTGAGAAGACTTTATCTAAATATATTTCTATTAAATCTGATTTGGCTGGGAATAAATCTAATAAAGGTGCAGCGGCAACTGATTCTATGGCTATAGGTCCTGATGCTTCTACAACAACTGCTGCTACTAAAGGGACTGCTTTAGGTACTGGTGCAACTGTTACTGTAGCGAATGGTGTAGCTGTAGGTTCACAGTCTAAAGCAAGCACAGCTAGCGGTGTAGCAGGCTATAATGTAAATGACTCTAGAACCGATAAATATGGCGCTTTAGCTGGTAAAGCATTGACATCTACTTTAGGTGCCTTTGCTGTAGGTAATGAGACGAATACACGTCAAATCACAGGGGTGGCTGCTGGTACAGCGGATACAGATGCTGTAAATGTGGCACAGTTAAAGAGTGTGAATTTGAAAGTAGCTGGAGATACTGGCACAGGTGATGTTAATCTTGCTAATAGTACTTTAAATATTAAAGGTGCTGGTCTTGCTAAAACTACTGCATCTGGTAAAGATGTAACCGTAACTGTGTCTGAAAAAGCAGTTAAACAAGAAGCTGTTAAAGCGGTTACAATGACAGCGGCGGATCCTAATGGTGCGATTACTGTGACACCTCAGCTTAGCGCAGATAAAGATACGGCAACTTACAAAGTTGGTATTGATCCAACTAAAGTGGCTGAGACTACTAACTTGACCTATAAGGATAATGATGGTGCAGATAAGACCGTTACATTAAAGAAAGGTTTGAACTTTAAAAACGGTACTATGACGACTGCTACAACTGGTGCAGATGGGGTCGTAACGGTTGATATCAATGATGATACAAAGACTAAAATCAATAACGCTGCAACGAATAAGTTAGACAACCTTACTCCAGATGGTGAACAAAAGGTTAAGAGCTTGTCCGCATGGAAGGTGAAGGCTAATAACAGTAATGCTGAAACAGTAACAGGTGGCGATACCGTTACATTTAATGATGGATCCAATATCGCTATTACGCAAAATGGCAAAACTTTCACCGTTGCAACAAAAGATGACGTGACGTTTAACAGTGTAACAGCTGGTTCGAAAGTGACAGCACCTGCGGTAGAAGGTCTTACTAATACGTCCTGGACACCTGGTACTACAACTCCTGTTAGTGGCCGTGCGGCAACAGAAGATCAATTGAAAGCCGTTGATACACAAGTAGCAACAAATAAAGATGATATTGCTACGAATAAGGCTAATATCGATAAGAACAAGGATAATATTGCAAAGAATGCGGACAATATCACGAAAAATGCTACAGAAATTGCCACAAATAAAGGTAATATTGCAATCAATACGCAGAACATTGCAACTAATACGGCAGCCTTGGCTCGTAAGATTTCCTTAGGTGGCGATACAGGTAATACAACAGAAAAATCCTTAAGTACAGGTGATGTTAAGTTTAATGTAAAAGGTGCAGGCCTTGTAACGACTTCTGCAGCTGGTGATGATGTAACAGTAACCGTGACAGAAAAAGCAGTTAAACAAGAGGCTGTTAAAGCAGTTACAATGGCAGCAGCGGATCCTAATGGTCCGATTACTGTGACACCGGAGCTTAGTGTGGACAAAGATACAGCAACTTACAAAATTGGTATCGATCCAACTAAGGTAGCAGAATCTACTATCCTAACTTATAAGGATAATGATGGTGCAGATAAGACCGTTACATTAAAGAAAGGTTTGAACTTTAAAAACGGTACTATGACGACTGCTACAACTGCTGCAGATGGGGTTGTAACTGTTGATATCAATGATGATACAAAGGCTAAAATCAATAATGCTGCAACAAATAAGTTAGATAATCTTACACCGGAAGGCGAACAAAAGGTTAAGACTTTGGCAACATGGAATGTCGCTACTGCTGCTGATGGCGGAACTCATTCCGGTGACTCCACAAGTACTGTAACAGGTTCTGATACAGTGACTTTTAAAGCAGGTAATAACCTAAATGTAAATCAAACTGGTAGAGATATTACATTCTCCTTAAATAAAGAGATCTCTGATATGACTAGTTTAGGTCTTACAAATCCGGATGGTGCAAAGGCAACTATTAAGACTGGAAAAGGTGATGCTCATGTAGGTGAAACAGACCAAGCGGATCGCATTGTTTATACTAATGCAGCTGGTACTGAAGAACAGGTAGCAACATTAAAAGACGGTTTGCAATTTGGTGGCGATAATAATCCTGAAGTTATTAATAAGACATTGAATCAGAAGCTAGAAGTTGTTGGCGGTGCTGATGCAGCGAAATTGTCCGATAACAATATCGGTGTTAATGCGAAAGACGGTAAGTTGCACGTGCAATTGTCTAAAGAATTGAATAACTTGACTAGCGCTCAATTCAAAAACGGCAATGCAGTATCTACAATCAGTAGTGCAGGCACGACTGTGACAGACGGTACGAATACGACTCAATACGGTCCTAAAGGCATTACTATTAATCCAGGTGCGAATGAAATATCTCTTACCGATAAAGGCTTAAACAATGGTGGCAAAGTCATCTCCAATGTAGCGAGCGGCGGTGATGTTGATACTAATGCGGCGAACATTGGTGATGTGAAGAAAGCGACTGCAGCATCCAAAACGACAGTATCTGTTAATAAGAAAGATACAGAAACTCCGAATTTGGTACTAGAAGCAACCGTAGATCCTACTGATGGTCATACGAATTACGATATCAAGTTGGCAAATAAAGTTAACTTAGGTAATGGTAATATTGTTCTTGATGGAACTGATGGTAGCATCAAGGCTAAAGGTAATATTACATCGGAAGGCACTGTAGAAGGCAAAGATCTTAAAGCGGGCGATGTAACGGTTAACAAGGACAATAAAGGTACTGTGAACGGTTTATCCAATAAGACCTGGACTCGTGGACAGGCTCCTGTGAGCGGTCAAGCAGCGACAGAAGACCAAATCCAAGCGGTAGATACTCGTGTGATGGCCGTAGAAGATAAGGTAGCGGACTTTGGCTGGATGGCGAAGAGCAGTGCTACAGGCACAGGCCAAGCGACAGGCAATAATGCGGCGACTAAGGTTGGCGATAAAACGGAAGTAGAATTCCGTGCCGGTGATAACCTCACTATTGATCAAACAGGTACTACTTTCACATATTCCTTGAATAAAAATATGACAGGCCTTGAAAGTGTGTCCGTAGGCGATGTGGCAAATGATAAACCGGGCGTTGTATTGAACGGTGCTGATGGCACTATGGGCGTACGCGGTAAAGATGGTGCGAATGCATCTATTACAGCGGCTAAAGGTGCTGACGGCTTGACTGGTACTGGTGCTGGTAAAGATCGTATCGTTTATGAAACGAAAGACGCTAACGGTAATCCTGTTAAAGAAACCGTAGCAACAATGAACGATGGTTTACATTTCGCTGGCGATAATGGAAATACAGTTATCGATAAGACATTAAATGAAAAACTCGAAATTGTTGGCGGTGCTGACGCAGCAAAATTGTCCGATAACAACATCGGTGTTAATGCGAAAGACGGTAAGTTGCACGTACAATTGTCTAAAGAATTAAATGACTTGACTAGCGCTCAATTCAAAAACGGTAATGCAGTATCCACAATCAGTGGTGCAGGCACGACTGTGACAGACGGTACGAATACAACTCAATACGGTCCTAAAGGCATGACTATTAATCCAGGTGCAAATGAAATATCTCTTACCGATAAAGGCTTGAATAACGGCGGTAAAGTCATCTCTAATGTAGCGAGCGGCGGTGATGTTGATACTAATGCGGCGAACATCGGTGATGTGAAGAAAGTGGCTGCAGCATCTAAAACGACAGTATCTGTTAATAAGAAAGATACAGAAACTCCAAATTTGGTGCTAGAAAAAACTGTAGATCCTGCTGATGGTCATACGAATTACGATATCAAGTTGGCTGATAAAGTTGACTTGGGCAATGGTAATGTCGTTCTTGACGGTACTGATGGCAGCATCAAGACTAAAGGCAATATTACATCCGAAGGTACTGTAGGAGGTAAAGACCTCAAAGCCGGCGATATAACTGTTAACAAGGACAACAAAGGGACTGTAAACGGTTTATCCAATAAGACTTGGACTCGTGGACAGGCGCCTGTGAGCGGTCAAGCAGCGACAGAAGACCAAATCCAAGCCGTAGATACTCGTGTGATGGCTGTAGAAGATAAGGTAGCAGACTTCGGCTGGATGGCTAAGAGCAGTGCGACAGGCACAGGTCAAGCAACAGGCAATAATGCAGCGACTAAGGTTGGCGATAAAACGGAAGTAGAATTCCGTGCCGGTGATAACCTCACTATTGACCAAACAGGTACTACTTTCACGTATTCCTTGAATAAAAATATGACAGGCCTTGAAAGTGTGTCCGTAGGGGATGTAGCAAATGATAAGCCGGGCGTTGTATTGAACGGTGCTGACGGCACTATGGGCGTACGCGGTAAAGATGGTGCGAATGCATCTATTACAGCGGCTAAAGGTGCTGACGGATTGACAGGTACTGGTGCTGGTAAAGATCGTATCGTTTATGAAACGAAAGACGCAGCAGGCAATCCTGTAAAAGAAACCGTAGCGACTATGAATGATGGTTTACATTTCGCTGGTGATAATGGGAATACAGTTATCGATAAAACCTTGAATGAAAAACTTGAAATCGTTGGTGGTGCTGATGCAGCAAAATTGTCCGATAACAATATCGGTGTTAATGCAAAAGACGGTAAGTTACAAGTGCAATTAGCTAAAGATTTGAATGGTTTATCTAGTGTGGAAGTGAAGGACGATAATGGTGCATCTACTGTTATGAAAGGTGACACTATTAAGAGCAAAGATGCAGCAGGAAATACTTCTGTTGTAAATGGTTCTGGCGTGACTATCACACCTGCTAATCCGCAAAATCCAAATGCTGGTACAGTGTCTTTAACTACTGAAGGCTTGAATAATGGCAACAATCAAATCAAGGGTGTTGCAGCTGGTACAGCAGATACAGATGCGGTTAACCTTGGTCAATTGAAAAAATCTAATGCTCAGCTTGCTAATGCAATTGCTAATGTTGAATCCGAAACACAACGAGTAGGCGCTCATGCGGCGGCTATGTCAGCGTTGAAACCAATTCAATATGATCCATTGGAACCAACTCAAGTTATGGCTGGATATGGTAACTACCGTGGTAAGAGTGCAGCAGCATTAGGTCTTGCTCATTATACTAATGAAGATACAATGTTCAACGTGGGTGTTTCCGTAGGTGGACGTCATAATATGATCAATGCCGGTTATACTCATAAGTTTGGTAACAGCGATGCTAAAAAAGCTGTACCAGAACGCTACAAAGGCGGTCCAATCAGCTCCATTTATGTGATGCAAGATGAAATGACCTCTTTGAAACAAGAGAATAGCAGACAGAAGGAAGTATTGGATAAACAACAAGCTGAAATCGAATCGTTGAAAGCTATGGTTAATAGTTTACTAGCAACTAAAGGTTAATAACTAAATATAGTAATTAAAATGATGATTTCGTTATAACATTCTTGTAGTGTTATCCGATGTCGTAAAGGAAAAAGGTTCCGTAGGAAGTTGATGGTCGATAAGCCTCAACTGAAATACGGAACCTTTTTGGTTGTTCAAATAAAAAAGTCAAAATATTTTGAAAATTTATCTTTTGACCTATTGACTTTTTGACTTTTAAGGGTTATTATAATGTCGTAGGGTAAATAAACCCAGTAAAAATAGTATTAGTCAAATAGTTAAACTCTATGATGTATGAGGGGGTAAAATATATGAACAACAACTTTAACAACTTTGGTAATGAATTTTCTAGTATGAATGATTTGTTTAATCAATTGATGGGTAATATGGGTGGTTATTCCACGGAACGACGTAGTTATAAGATTAATGGTCGCGAAGTAACTCCAGAAGAATTTGCGTTTTATCGTCAAACTGGTCGCTTACCATCTAATGAAGAAATGCAAGCTGCTCAAGCTGCGCAACAAGGTAAAATTAAACAAGATGGTATCCTTGCTCGTTTGGGGACAAACTTAACTCAACAAGCTCGTGATGGTAAACTTGATCCTGTAATTGGTCGTAACAAAGAAATCCAAGAAACAGCAGAAATCTTAGCACGTCGTACTAAAAATAATCCTGTACTTGTAGGTGATGCTGGTGTTGGTAAAACTGCAGTAGTAGAAGGCTTGGCACAAGCTATTGTAAATGGTGATGTTCCAGCAGCTATTAAAAATAAAGAAATCATTTCCATCGATATTTCCGGATTGGAAGCTGGTACTCAATACCGTGGTTCTTTCGAAGAAAACATTCAAAACCTTATTAAAGAGGTAAAAGCCGCTGGCAATATTATTTTGTTCTTCGATGAAATTCACCAAATTTTGGGTGCTGGGTCCACAGGTGATGGTCAAGGGTCCAAAGGCTTGGCAGATATCTTAAAACCTGCTTTGTCTCGTGGTGAAATGACTGTTATTGGTGCTACAACACAAGATGAATACCGTAATACAATCATGAAAAACGCGGCTCTCGCTCGTCGTTTTAATGAGGTAAAGGTAAACGCGCCATCTGCAGAGGATACTTTCAAAATCTTACAAGGCATTCGTCCATTGTACGAAGCACATCATAATATTGAATTACCAGATGCGGTGTTGAAAGCAGCTGTAGATTATTCCGTACAGTATATTCCACAACGTAGCTTGCCTGATAAAGCTATTGATTTAATCGATGTAACAGCAGCTCATTTGGCATCTCAACATCCTGTAACAGATATTAAAACATTGGAAGCAGATATTGCTGATGCTAAAGCAAAACAAGAGGAATATGCTCAAAAAGAAGACTATGAATCTGCAATCAATGAAAAAATGCGTATTCAAAAGTTACAAGCAGAGCTTGATAACCATACAGAAAATCAAAAGGTAGTGGCTAAGGTTAACGATGTAGCAGAAGCCGTTGAAAGAATGACAGGTATCCCTGTATCTCAAATGGGTGCATCCGATATCGAGCGCTTGAAAGACATGAAATCTCGTTTAGAAGCTCATGTAATTGGTCAAGATAAAGCAGTAGAAGCTGTATCTAAAGCAATTCGTCGTAACCGTGCAGGCTTTGACGAAGGCAACCGTCCAATCGGTAGCTTCTTATTCGTAGGTCCTACTGGCGTTGGTAAAACAGAATTAGCTAAACAATTAGCTCTAGATATGTTTGGTAACAAAGATGCAATCATTCGCTTGGATATGTCCGAATATAGTGATCGCACAGCCGTATCTAAATTAATCGGCGCTACAGCTGGTTATGTTGGTTATGAAGATAACTCTAACACATTGACTGAACGCGTACGTCGTAATCCTTATTCCATCGTATTATTCGATGAAATCGAAAAAGCAGACCCTCAAGTTATTACATTACTTTTGCAAGTATTGGACGATGGTCGCTTAACAGATGGTCAAGGTAACACAGTAAACTTTAAAAATACTGTTATCATTGCTACATCCAATGCAGGTTTCGGTTATGGTAATGACAATGATGATGAAAATAAAGTAGATGTAATGGAACGCATCGCTCCATTCTTCCGTCCAGAGTTCTTGAACCGTTTCAACGCAGTTATCGAGTTCAATCAATTGAGCAAAGAAGATTTGAAAAAAATTGTAGATTTGATGCTTGATCAAGTGAATAAAACTTTAGCTAAAAAAGATATCACTCTTGATGTAACTGATGCAGCTAAAGAATTGTTGATGGAACAAGGGTATGATAAAACTATGGGCGCTCGTCCGTTACGCCGTGTTGTGGAATCTGAAATCCGAGATAATGTAACAGATTTCTACTTGGATAATATCGATGTAAAACACTTGCTTGCTGATGTTAAGGATGGACACATTGTAATCTCTGAAAAAGCAGATTCCGATGATAGCAAAGACCAAGATAAGGCTGAGAAATAAACAATAGACGTAAAAGTGTCAGAATAATCATTTGACAAATCTGAATAAAGTAGTAATATTAATAGCATAATTATATAGTGAGTATGCAAGGGAGCCTATTATATAGGCTGAGAAAGGGCTGCGAGCACCTGACCTTTATACCTGATCGGGATCATGCCCGCGTAGGAAGCACGCTAATACTTAATACGGGTATCGATCATTTTGTTCGATACCCGTTTTTGCATACCTAACTATATATGTCTTTTATATAGGAGGATGTAAAAATGTTTATGACACAATTGGAATCGGCTGTGGCTGGCATAGTTACGAAGGAAATGAAAGTAGTCGCGGAAAAAGAACGTATGGATGAAGAGGTGTTATGCTCTCTAGTGGCAGCAGGAAAGGTTGTTATTCCTTGTAACAAGCAACATACTAGTATTTCGCCTGAGGGGATTGGTAAGCGTCTTAGAACGAAAGTTAATGTTAATTTAGGTACATCGAAAGACGTTACTGATTATGATAGTGAAATTGAAAAGGTTAATCGAGCCATTCGACTTGGAGCAGAGTCAATCATGGATCTTTCAACTCATGGTGATACTCGTATTTTTAGACGTAAATTAATCGAGATATCACCAGTAATGATTGGCACAGTGCCTATTTATGATAGTGTTATTCATCATCAAAAAGATTTGGGTGAATTAACGGCTCAAGACTTCTTGGATACTATCCGATTACACGCTCAAGATGGTGTAGATTTTATTACTATCCACAGTGGTATTACGAGAAAAACAATAGATCAAATCAAGAATCATAAACGGTTGCTTAATATTGTTAGTCGCGGAGGCAGTTTGGTATTTGCGTGGATGAGCATGACAGGTCATGAAAATCCATTCTACGAATACTTTGATGAAATCTTAAAGATTTGCAAAGAATATGATGTTACGTTGTCTTTAGGTGATGCTTGTCGTCCAGGTTGCTTGGCGGATGCAACTGATGTGTGCCAAATTGAAGAGCTTGTAAGGCTTGGTGAATTGGCAAAACGAGCGAAACAATATGGTGTACAAGCTATGATTGAAGGACCTGGGCATGTACCTTTACATCAAATACAAATGAATATGGAAGTTCAAGAATCCTTATGTGATGGAGCGCCATTCTATGTATTGGGACCGCTCGTAACAGATATTGCTCCAGGCTATGACCATATTACGGCTGCTATTGGTGGCGCTGTAGCGGGTATGCATGGAGCGTCATTCTTGTGCTATGTTACACCAGCGGAACATTTAGCCTTACCAAATGCAGATGATGTAAAAGACGGAATTATGGCTTTCAAAATAGCGGCGCATGCTGCAGATATTGCTCGTGGTATTCCTAATGCAAGAGATATAGACGACACTATGGCTAAGGCGCGTCAAGTTCTCGACTGGGAAGCACAATATGCTTGTGCCATTGATCCTGAACGGGCTCGTTCTATTCGTGAAAGTAGAGCACCGGAGGAAGAGCATGGTGAAACCTGTTCGATGTGCGGCAAGTTCTGTGCTGTACGCAGTATGAATAAAGCTTTACAAGAAGAATATATTGATATTTTATAAGCTTTTTCATATGGGAGGTCACTATGGATTTAATTGTTAATGGAGAGCCAAAGCAGGTTTCAAACGAGCAACTTCATTTGGTTCTTAATGAATTAGGGTATGCCGGTAAACACTTTGTAGTTGAGCTTAATGGCGAGATTCTTAGTAAGGAAACGTATACAACCACTAAATTAACGGCTGCTGATAGATTAGAAATCGTTAGCTTTGTAGGAGGTGGTTGATATGTTGGATTCATTTACTGTAGGTAATACAACATTTTCTAGTCGCTTGTTAGTGGGGACAGGGAAATATGCATCCTATAATTTGATGCATGATGCATTAGTAGCATCACAATCAGATATTGTGACAGTTGCTCTTAGGCGAGTAGGTACAGCACAAAGCGAGGAGGATATATTAAACTATATCCCTGATAGAATGCATTTATTACCGAATACATCGGGTGCTAGAAATGCAGATGAGGCTATACGCATTGCACGTATGGCAAAAGCATTAGGCTGTGGTAATTTGATTAAGATTGAAGTCATTCAAGATCAGATATATTTAATGCCCGATAATTTAGAGACTATTAAAGCCACCGAGATGTTGGCAAAGGAAGGGTTTATAGTCTTTCCTTATATGAGTCCTAATTTGATGGATGCAAAGCGACTAGTAGATGCTGGTGCTAGTTGTGTTATGCCCCTCGCTTCGCCTATTGGTAGTAATCGTGGACTTGAAGCAAAAGGATTGATAGAGATTTTAATCAACTCTATTGATGTGCCTATTATTGTTGATGCAGGGATAGGACGTCCTTCTGATGCAACAATAGCTATGGAAATGGGGGCTAGTGCTGTTCTTGTTAATACGGCTATTGCTACGAGTTCGGACCCAGTAGGCATGGCAGAGGCTTTTTATCATGCTGTAGAGGCTGGTCGCAAGGCATATCTTGCAAAATGTGCACCTAAGAAGTCTGTAGGTAATGCATCTTCACCGTTAACTGGTTTCTTGCGAAAGTAGGGTGATGATATGTCATTTTTAGATGTACTTTCAAGAGTTTCCGACGAAGATATAGCTGACATATTAGGCGCAGTAACTGATGATGAAATACTTTCAACACTCTCTAAACCTAAGTTAGCTATTGATGATGCACTGATTCTATTATCACCTCAAGCCCTGCTGTATTTAGAAGATATGGCACAGTTAGCTCATGAGAGAACGGTACAGCAATTTGGTTATACTATACAACTATTCACGCCTATGTATATTTCAAACTATTGCGACAATGGTTGTGTGTATTGTGGATATAGCCATCGTAGTGGGATTGCTCGTGAAAAGCTAAGTTTAGACGATATTGAGTTTGAGGCGAAAGCAATCGCTGAAACGGGATTAGAGCAAGTTTTGGTATTAACTGGCGAATCTAAATCTTGCAGTCCACCGTCATATATACAAGCTGCCGTAGAAAAATTGGTTCCTATTTTCAGTAGCGTTAGTGTTGAGGTGTATTCTCTTACGTTGGAGGAATATAAAGGATTAGTCGCAGTTGGAGCGGATGGAATGACGATGTTCCAAGAGACATACAATCCGATGTTGTATGCGCAATTACATCCATTTGGGCCTAAGAGTGATTTTGCAAAGCGGATTGATACGCCTGAGTTGGCTTGTCAGGCTGGATTTAGAGTGGTCAATATTGGTGCTTTAATGGGCCTTGATGAATGGCGTCGAGAGGCATATAAGACGATGTTACATCTTAATTACCTTATGCAACATTATCCAGATGTAGAGCTATCAGTTTCCGTTCCAAGAATTCGACCTTGTGCAGTAGGTTATTCACCAAAACATCCTGTAGATGATACGGCATTGGTTCAATATATTTTGGCTTTGCGTCTTTTGTTTCCCCGTGTGGGAATTACGCTTTCCTCTCGTGAAAGCAAGTATATGCGTGACAATCTGGTGAGACTTGGGATTACAAAAGTTTCAGCTGGCGTAACGACTTCTGTAGGGGGACATACAAAACAAGAGGATTCTAGTCAATTTACAATCAGTGATAATCGCAGTGTAAGTGAAATGGCAACAATGCTTGAAAATAATGGGTATCAACCCATTTATAAAGATTGGCAGGCACTATGAGGAGATATATGTATGGCTTATATGAATAACGAATTTGAAACGGCTATATCTCGCTTCTATAGTCCTGAGGAGTTTCGTAAATTGCAGAATTCAGTAGTAGGCGTTTTAGGTGCTGGCGGATTGGGATCCAATTGTGCTGTTAATCTTGTCCGTAGTGGTATTCGAAATCTAATTATTGCAGATTATGACATTGTAGAGCTAAGTAATTTAAATCGGCAATACTATTTTTCGCGTCATGTGGGGCAGTATAAGGTAGAGGCTTTACAAGATGTGTTAACTGCTATTAATTCAAATGTTATCGTTAAGATTTATAAGGATAAATTGACAACCGAGAATATACCTGAAATCTATAAAAAAGCCGATATTTTGATAGAAGCCTTTGATGCGGTGGAAGCTAAATCTATGTTTTTAGAGGCTACAATCTCACTAGATGTACCTAAAATCATGGTATCCGGTTTGGCTGGAATAGGTAATTCTGATACGTTACGAACTAAAAAGCTAGGTCAAAATTTATATATTGTTGGTGACGAGCATTCCGGTGTAGAAGATGCGTATCCTTATGCACCACGTGTAGCTATTGCTGCTGCAAAACAGGCGGATCTAGCGTTATCACTTTTACTAGAGAACACCATGTTTAATGAGGTGAAATAAGTGAATAGAAAAGACAAACTAACAGCGGTAATGAATGCTTGCCCTATATATGGAATTACGGGTGGTACTCGAGATGTAGTTCCGCTTGTAAAAGATATGCTAAGCGCAGGGATACGAATTATACAATATCGTGAAAAGGGAAAAACGCATATTCTGCGATATCAGGAGGCTATGATTTTGAGACGATTGACCTCTAATTATCATGCTCTATTAATTATTGATGATTATGTTGATCTTGCGCTGGCTGTACATGCTGATGGTGTTCATATTGGGCAAGCTGATTTGCCGCCCAATACGGTAAGACGAATTGTAGGGCCTAATATGTTGATTGGCTGGTCAACCCATAGTATATCTGACCTAAAAGCAGCAAATAGATATACAGGTGTTATTGATTATATTGGGGTAGGGCCTATTTTTTCTACACAAACAAAACCCAATGCTAATCCTGTAGGCATTTCTTATATATATTGGGCAAAGCAGTTTAGTAAGGCTCCCATTGTTGCTATTGGGGGCATTAAAACTACAAATGCTGATACCGTTTGGCAAGCGCATCCCGATTTTATTTGTGCCGTTTCTGAAATAACAGAGTCGGACAATATACAAAATACGGTTTATGAGCTTATGACTGGATATAGTAGAGTGAGATAAAAAATTGAGTTTACATAAAAACCACAAGATTAAAATCTTGTGGTTTTTGTATTTATAAAATAATTTTGTAGATTTGATAAATATCCTTGCTAAGATATAGGCTTATTTAGTATAATCATATCATTAAATTCAATATTCTATAGAATTTATAAAATAGATGAAGATGGAGAGGTAATAGTATATGTCTCATTATGTAGATTTAAATAGTGATTTAGGCGAAAGTTTTGGTAATTATACATTAGGTATGGATAGTGAAGTATTAAATCACGTAACAAGTGCTAATATTGCTTGTAGTTGGCACGCTGGAGATCCTCTTATTATGGATGCGACTGTCCGCATATGTAAAGAAAAGGGCGTAGCCGTAGGGGCACATCCTGGTTATCCAGATTTGATGGGATTTGGTCGTCGTGCGATGGCAGTAAATCCTGCTGAGGCAAAAGCCTATATGATATACCAACTGGGCGCACTACAAGCTTTTTGTGATAGCCATGACCTTATTTTACAGCATATGAAGTTACACGGTGCCTTTTACAATACAGCTTGTGTTACGCCTGTAATAGCTGATGCAATTTTAGATGGTTTACAAGCAGTAAATCCCAATATTGCGGCCATGGTATTGAGTGGTAGCTATATTGCTCAAGAGGCACAGCGACGAGGTATTCCTGTTATACAGGAGGTATTTGCCGATCGTGGCTACACAGAGGAGGGAACATTGGTTCCTCGTACAGAAGTAGGTGCTTTCATCAAAGACCCACAAGAGGCTTTAGACCGAGTCCTCATGATGGTTACAAAGGGTAAGGTTGTTACTAATACGGGGAAGACCATTGATATTGTGGCAGATTCCATATGTGTTCATGGAGATAATCCTGAAGCGATAGCTTTCACAAAGTATATTCGGGAAGGGCTATCAAAAGCTGGTATAACGGTGGCGAATTTTCAACACCGATAACACTATTAAGAACATTAAAATAAATGCTTAATTAATACTAACAGAAAATACGAATATAAGTATTAAAAGCAAGTATGAGCTTTAAGCAATAAGTATGACATAGATTAATTATTATTTTGGAGGTTCCTATGAAACCAATTACAGGTAAAGCGAGTTTCTCTGTCCTATTAGGGGCAGCTTTCTTAATGGCCACGTCATCTATTGGGCCTGGCTTTATGTTGCAAACAGCAGCGTTTACAAATGAGTTGAAAGCAGACTTTGCATTTGCTATCGTTATATCCGTTATTTTCTCTATTATTGCACAGCTTAATGTGTGGACAATTATTGGTGTATCCCAAATGCGCGGTCAAGATATTGCGAATAAGGTATTACCAGGCCTTGGGTATATAGTGGCATTTTTAATTTCCCTTGGTGGATTAGCCTTTAATATCGGTAATATTGGTGGTGCTTCTATGGGCCTCAATATTATATTTGGTATCGACACAACAACAGCAGCCGCTATTAGTGGTATTTTGGGCATCTTACTATTTACATCTAAGAAGATGGGTGGTGTTCTAGATAATACGGCTAAAGTACTCGGTACGGTTATGCTTGTCCTCATTGCTTATGTAGCATTTTCAACGAATCCCCCGGTAGGGACAGCCGTGACTCATGCAATAGTACCTATGAATTATCCGTGGCTTGCTACGATAACTCTTATTGGAGGGACCGTAGGTGGATATATAACATTCTCTGGTGGGCACCGCCTTATTGATGCTGGTATTACAGGTCAAGAACATTTAAAGGATGTACGTCGTGCAGCAATTATGGGCATGTCTGTTGATGCGCTAGTTCGTATATTATTATTCTTAGCTGTTCTTGGTGTGGTATCTATGGGATTTGTACTAGATGCTAAGGATCCAGCTGGTTCTGCTTTTCTTTTAGGAGCTGGTGAAATCGGGCATAAATTATTCGGTATAGTGTTCTTCTGTGCCGCATTGACCTCTGTAGTAGGGGCTGCCTACACATCAGTATCCTTCTTAAAAACATTGTTTAAGGTGGTAGAACGAAATGAAAAATTGACTATTATGGCATTTATCTTTATTTCCACATGTATCCTGATTTTTATTGGTAAACCAGCATCTCTATTGATTTTAGCCGGTTCTGTAAATGGGTTAATATTACCTGTTACATTGGCAGTTATGCTTGTCGCAACTCATAAATCTGAAATCGTAGGAACATATAAACACAATAAACTTTTATATTATACAGGGTGGATTGTAGTGCTCGTAACATCTTACATTGGTGTTACATCTTTAAAAGGTATTGCTAAGTTACTAGGTTAATTAATTATCTGTGAAAGCACCATTACGTTCATCTTGAATGTGATGGTCCTTTCTAGTTATAGCAGGAGGTACATATGAAACCTACAATTTCACCTGTAGGGGATTGCGCTATCTCTATTGATTTTGGTCAAGCAATCGATCCAAAGATTAATCGACAAATCCGACAAGTTATAGAGCAGATTAAACTCTTACAGCTAGATGGAATTATTGAACTAGTTCCTACATACTGTGCATTGCTTGTTCAATATGATGCAATGGTATATACGTATTCCGACATTTGTAGAACTATCAATCCTATATTACAAGAATCTGTAACAGACAGCGCAAATGAACGTGTTACGATTGTTGAAATCCCGACCATATACGGTGGCGAGTATGGTCCAGATCTAGGCTTTGTAGCCTCTCATAATCATATAAGTGAAGCTGAGGTTGTATCCATTCATAGTGGTACTGATTATTTGGTTTATATGTTAGGTTTTATTCCTGGTTTTACTTACTTAGGTGGAATGAATCCTCGCATTGCAACTCCGCGGTTGTCTTCGCCAAGAACTTTGATTCCTGCCGGGTCTGTAGGTATTGCAGGAGAACAGACTGGCACATATCCATCAGATTCTCCAGGGGGATGGCAGATCATTGGGCGCACACCTGTGACTATGTATGATATGTCTAAAAAACAAGCTGCATTATTAAGAGCAGGGGACTACGTTCGTTATGTGCCCATCAATGATACTGAATTTTATCGCATCAAATCCTTAGGTTCAGCTTATGCTCCTGTTGTACACGAAATAAAGGTAGGTGATTTGCGTGGCTTTAAATAGTTTTAAGAAAGCTTCAATCCACGTAGATGGACCAGGAATGTATACAACGATTCAAGATGCAGGACGAGTCGGCTATCAACAATATGGTATGCCTGTAGCGGGGCCTATGGATAGTGAAAGCTATCTATTGGGGCAGGCTTTAGTAGGAAACAAGGAGCCTTTAGGTGCTTTAGAATGCACCGTGCTACCGCCTACACTAACGGTTCAAGGTACATGTATTGTTGCTTTTACAGGGGCTGATATGCACCCCACTATTAATAATATAGTCGTGCCTCGATACATACCTTTTATATGTCATGAAGGAGATATTATTTCTGGTAGTTTTAGCCAATGTGGCGTGCGTATGTATATTGCTTTCTCAGGCGGTATTGATGTTCCTGCTATTAATGGTAGCGTATCGACTCATACAAAGGCTAAGATAGGTGGTCTTGAGGGGAGACCATTACAAGCAGGTGATCAGTTTGGCATTAAAGCATTTACTAGAGACGAAGTGAATGTGTGCGACTTCTATGATGGTCATAACTTATTCAATATCGCCTTATATAACCGCGGCGGCCGTGAGTGTCACGAACCTTTGCGTGTTGTTCTCGGAAATCAAGCAAAGTATTTTACAGAGAAAGGAATCAAGACCTTTGGTAGTAAAATATATACATTGACTGTACAATGTGATCGAATGGGCTTTCGCTTGGATGGCCCTGTTATAGAGCATATAGATGGTGCAGATATTATCTCCGATGGCGCTGTATTTGGTTCTATCCAAGTTCCTTCTGATGGAAACCCTATAGTGCTCATGGCAGATCGGCAAACAACAGGTGGCTATACAAAGATTGGTACTGTGATTACGGCAGATTTACCTAGGTTAAGCCAATTACCAGTGGGGGATGGAATTCATTTTGATATCGTATCTGTCGAAGAAGCACAAGCGATATATCGTACATATATGAAACGCTTACATAAGCGCATACAATTAGCACACGAACAAAGTGTATATGCCTTTAATGTAACTTAATTGGTTTTCCCTATTTAATTATATAAACTAGCAATAAAGCTATCTTGTAGATTATTATTTCTATGAGATAGCTTTTTGTTATGTAATGTAAGATGAATTGATGAGGTGTTGGGAAAATATAATCTTATAAAACAAGTTTAAAATAATGATTATGAATTTATATTCATTTTATCTCTTCGTTATGGTATAAAATAAGCCCGTATTTTATATAAATTTGTGATATGAATCACTATAAAGCGCATTGATGCTGCATTTATGCGCTATGTAGAATTATGAATAAAAAATGAAAAAGCTTGATAGTGTATTAAAGGTTTTGATATACTTATAATATTGAAGATTTTGGAATTCTCGTATGACTTACCATATGATAAAACATCGAGGGAGCATTACTATTACTATAGTTTATAGGAGAAAGTATGAATAAGATTTTTAAAGTGGTTTGGAGCAAATCAAAAAACTGCTACGTAGTAGTATCTGAGTTCGCTAAGAATAATAGTGGCAAAAAGAAAACTGTTGTAGCAACAATCTTGGCTGCATTAGCAATGACTAATGCTAGCATCTCTATGGCGGCAAATACTTTGCCTACAAATATGCATGCAACAGCAGTAGGCTTGGGGGCTGGTGCTTCTGTTACTGGTGATAAAGCTGTAGGTTTCGGTCAAAATGCAGCAGCTGCTGGTGGATATTCTATTGCAATAGGTTCTAATTCTAGTACCAGTGTTAACAGTCCACAAGGAATCGCTATTGGTGGTGGTAATACTGCTAATGAAGGTGCAAGAGTAATTGGGGAGCAAGCAATTGCCATTGGGGGAAATACAATAGCTCAAGGTAACTCTTCTATTGTTATTGGTGGCGATGATGTAGTTAAAGCCGATGGTGTAAATGTTATTTACACTACGAATAATGGTGAGAATAAAACTGGGGATTTGCGTAGTGCGGTTCAAAGCTTAACAGGATTTGATATGAGAAACCCACTATATACATCGGCAACGGCTGGTGAATCCGGTATCACATTAGGCATGAAAGGTCAGTCAGGCAATGTGGGCATTGCCATTGGTACAGGTGCAAATGCGAAGGATCGTTTATCAGGAACTTCTAGTGGGGCTTCTGGTCAAGCCAATAATGATGTAACAAATGCTATTGCTATTGGCACAGGGGCTAGGGCAAATCGTGATAATGCTATTGCCATCGGTGGTGGTTCTAACACTGATGTAGGCGGTACAAAACAATCTAGCTATACATTGCCAAATAACGTTGTTGCTTCCTGGGCTGGTGGTGATAAAACATTGCCAGGTGATGTTGTATCTTTTGGTTCTAAAGGGTATGAACGTCAGTTGAAACATGTGGCTCCTGGTGAAGTAAGTGCTACTTCCACAGATGCAATTAATGGCTCTCAACTTAGCGCTATTGTAGACCAAATCGCTTATAAATATATATCTATAAAATCTTCTGATGTTGCTAATAAAGATAATACTGGTGCTACGGCCGATAATTCTATTGCTATTGGCCCAAATGCCGCAACAGACGCATCTGCAAGTCGTTCTGTGGCTGTTGGTGATGGCGCCAGAGGTAAAGTAGTAGATGGTGTAGCTGTTGGCTCAAAATCTATAGCTGATATTGCTTCAGGCGTAGCGGGATATAATGTTAATGCTAGTCGTACAGATATATATGCTGGTTTAAGTGGTGCCGCCCTAACGTCTAAATTAGGTGGTGTTGCCGTTGGTACGATAAACCAAACACGTCAAATTAACTATGTTGCTGCAGGTACTGCTGATACAGACGCAGTAAACGTGGCGCAATTAAAGAGTGTTAATCTAGCTTTTACAGGTGATACTGGTACAGGCGATGTGAACCTTGCTAATAGTAAATTGGCTGTAAATGGTGATAATACATACATTAGCACTACAGCTAATGGTAAGAAAATTACAGTTTCTGGTAAAAAGCAAGATATCACAGTAGCAAATGGTAGCGCTACAGCGACTGCTGGCATGGCGGATTCTGCCAACGTAGCTAATGCGATTAATCAAGCGATTGATCAAAACAAATATGGTTGGAATCTTTCTGCTAATGGTGAAGCTACACCAGTAGCGGTTGAAAAAGGTAATACAGTAGATTTTTCTGGTGACGATAATGTTGCGGTTGCTAGAAATGATAAGAAAATCTCTGTAGCTTTGAAAAAAGATCTTTCTAAATTAAACAGTGCTTCTTTCAATAATGCTGGCGGTAATGAAACTGTAAAAATTGATGGTGATAAAGGTATCAATGCTGGAAATTTGAAAGTTGCCAATGTAGCAGATGGTGTTGCTGATAAAGATGCTGTCAATGTCTCCCAATTGAAAAAAGTTGACGATAAAGCTGAAGCTAACAAAACTGCTATTGATACAAATAAAACTGCAATAGCTAAAAATGCAGGTAATATTGCTACTAATAAGGACAATATTGCTGCGAATAAAGCTGATATCGCAGCCAATACAGATAAAATTGGTAAGAATGCTGATGCTATTTCAGATAATAAGCAAAAAATAGCTGATAATAAAGATGCTATCACTAAAAATGCTAGTGAGATTGCAATAAACAAAGGGGATATTGCTTCTAATAAAGCTAATATTGCCCAAAATACTGCTGCTATCGGTCGTAAGATTTTTTTAGGTGGTAACTCTGGCTCTACCGATGAAAAATCCTTGAGCACAGGTGATGTGAAATTTAACGTAAAAGGGGAAAATGGTCTTACTACTGTTGCTAATGGCGACGATGTGACTGTTAAACTCGATGATACGACTAAAGGCAAAATCGATAATGCAACTGATCGAGACTTGAGCAATTTGACTACTGACGGTAAGCAACAAGTTAAGGATTTAGCAGCTTGGAATGTAGTCGCTAATAATGAAACAGCTGAAAAAGTTGAAGGTGGAAACACTGTTAAATTCATCGATGGTGATAACATTTCCATTACTCAAAATGATAAAGACTTTACCATTTCCACTAAAAAAGACGTAACCTTTGATACGGTAACGGCTAATCAAACTATTACAGCGCCAAAAGTGAAAGCGACAACTGGTGTTGAAACACCTCAAGTAACAGGCTTGACGAACACTGCGTGGGTTCCAGGTCAAACACAACCTGTATCTGGTCGTGCAGCCACAGAAGACCAATTGAAACATGTTGATGATCAAGTAGCGGAAAATAAAGCCAATATCGCTGATAATACAGATAAGATTGGCAAAAATGCTCATGCCATTGCAGATAACAAGCAAAAAATAGCTGACAATAAAACGGCAATTGATAAAAATATTGGCGACATTGCTACAAACAAAGCTGACATCGCAACCAATAAAGCTAACATCGACAAAAACATGACAGCTATCGCTCGTAAGATTTCCTTAGGTGGTAACTCTGGTTCGACTGATGAAAAATCCTTGAGCACAGGTGATGTGAAGTTTAACGTAAAAGGTGAAAATGGTCTTACTACGGTTGCTAATGGCGACGATGTGACTGTTAAACTCGATGATGCAACTAAAGGTAAAGTTGACAATGCAGCTGATCGAGATTTGAGTAATTTGACCCCTGACGGTAAGCAACAAGTTAAGGACTTAGCAGCTTGGAATGTAGTCGCTAATAATGAGATGGCTGAAAAGGTTGAAGGTGGTAACACCGTTAAGTTTATCGATGGTGATAACATTTCCATTACTCAAAATGGAAAGGACTTCACCATTTCTACTAAGAAAGATGTAACTTTTGATACGGTAACAGCTACTCAAACGATTACAGCGCCAAAGGTTAAAGCGATAACTGGGGTTGAAACTCCTCAAGTAACAGGTTTGACTAACACTACATGGGTTCCAGGTCAAACACAACCTGTATCTGGTCGTGCAGCCACAGAAGACCAATTGAAACACGTTGATGATCAAGTAGCAGAAAACAAAGCCACTATCGCTGATAATACAGATAAAATTGGCAAAAATGCTGATGCCATTGCGGATAACAAGCAAAAAATAGCTGACAATAAAGCTGCAATTGATAAAAATGCAGTAGATATTGCCACTAACAAAGACAATATTGCTGCGAACAAAACAGATATTGCTACTAATAAGGATAACATTGCAGATAACAAGCAAAAAATAGCTGATAATAAAACTGCAATCACTAAAAATACTGACAATATTGCTACCAATAGACAAAATATTGCTGATAACAAAGCGGCTATCACTAAAAATGCTAGTGATATTGTAACTAATAAGGATAACATCGCAACCAATAAAGCTAACATCGACAAAAACACGACAGCTATCGCTCGTAAGATTTCTTTAGGTGGTGACTCTGGTTCGACTGATGAAAAATCGTTGAGCACAGGTGATGTGAAATTCAATGTGAAAGGTGAAAATGGTCTTACTACGGTTGCTAATGGCGACGATGTGACTGTTAAACTCGATGATACGACTAAAGGTAAAATCGAGAATGCAGCTGACCAAGACTTGAGCAATTTGACCCCTGACGGTAAGCAACAAGTTAAGGATTTATCCGCATGGAACGTAGTAGCTAATGATAATACTACCCAAAGAGTTGAAGGTGGCAATACAGTTAAGTTTATCGATGGTGATAACATTTCTATTACTCAAAATGGTAAGGACTTCACCATTTCTACTAAGAAAGATGTAACCTTTGATACGGTAACAGCTACTCAAACGATTACAGCGCCAAAGGTTAAAGCGACAACTGGAGTTGAAACACCTCAAGTAACAGGCTTGACGAACACTGCGTGGGTTCCAGGTCAAACACAACCTATATCTGGTCGTGCAGCCACAGAAGACCAATTGAAACATGTTGATGATCAAGTATCAGAAAATAAAGCCAAGATTGCTGACAATACAGATAAGATTGGTAAAAATGCAGAGGCTATTGCGGATAACAAACAAAAAATAGCTGATAATAAAGCTGCAATTGATAAAAATGCAGTAGATATTGCTACTAACAAAGATAATATAGCAACTAATAAAGCCGATATAGCAACTAATAAAAATAATATTGCGACGAATAAACAAAATATTGCAGATAACAAAGCGGCCATCACTAAAAATGCTGGCGATATCGCAACCAATAAAGCTAATATTGATAAAAATACAGAAGCTATCGGTCGTAAGATTTCTTTAGGTGGTAATACTGGTTCAACCGATGAGAAATCCTTAAGTACAGGCGATGTGAAATTCAATATTAAAGGGCAAAATGGTATTGTTACTGAAGCTAATGGAGACGATGTAACTGTCAAATTAGATGATGCTACGGCTAATAAAATCAACAATGCAGCAAATACGGATTTGAGCAACTTAACAGATGCTGGCAAACAACAAGTTAAAGATTTATCCGCATGGAATGTAGTAGCTAATGGTAATACTGCTGAAAAAGTTGAAGGTGGCAATACAGTTAAGTTTATCGATGGTGATAACATTTCCATTACTCAAAATGGTAAAGATTTCACAATTGCTACTAAACAAGACGTAACTTTCAATACTGTAAAAGCAAATCAAACAATTACAGCACCAAAAGTGAAAGCTACAGAAGGTGTAGAAACACCTCAAGTAACGGGTTTGACTAATACTGCATGGACTCCGGGGCAAACACAGCCTGTCTCTGGACGTGCCGCCACAGAAGATCAATTGAAACATGTTGATGATCAAGTAGTAGAAAACAAAGCCAACATTGCTGATAATACAGATAAGATTGGTAAAAATGCTGATGCCATTGCTGATAACAAAGCGGCTATCACTAAAAATACTAGTGATATTGCAACTAATAAGGATAACATCGCAACCAATAAAGCTAATATCAACAAAAACACGACAGCTATTGCTCGTAAGATTTCTTTAGGTGGTAACTCTGGTTTGACTGATGAAAAATCGTTGAGTACAGGCGATGTAAAATTCAATATTAAAGGCGAAAACGGTTTAACAACTATAGCTAATGGTGAAGATGTAACTGTTAAGATTGATGATCAAACTAAAGCAAAAATCGATAATGCTGCAAATCAAGACTTGAGCAACTTAACAGATGCTGGTAAACAACAAGTTAAAGATATATCTGCATGGAAGGTAACAGCTGCAGGAGGTACTGTTGAAAAAGTACAAGGTGGGGATACCGTAAAATTCCAAGCTGGTGATAATCTTGTAGTTAACCAAGATAGAACTACTTTCACATATGGCTTGGCTAAAGACTTAAAAGGCCTAAACAGTGTTACTGTAGGTGATGAAAACGGTGTATCTACTAAAATCACTCCTGCAGGTACAACTGTGAAAGATGCAGCTGGCAACTCTACTACAATTAATGGGGGTGGTATGACTATTACTCCTGCAGATACAGCAGCTAGCCCTGTATCACTTACTGTAGACGGCTTAAATAATGGTGGCAACAAAATTCATGGAGTAGCGCCTGGCACAGCTGATACTGATGCAGTAAATGTTAGCCAATTGAAAGCATCTAATGCTGGTTTACAAGAAGCTGTTAACCGTGTTGGTACTGAAACACAACGTGTTGGTGCTCATGCAGCAGCTATGGCAGCGTTGAAACCAATTCAATATGATCCATTGGAACCAACACAAATTATGGCTGGTATCGGTAACTACCGTGGTGAAACTGCTGGTGCCATCGGTATTGCTCACTACCGAACTGAAGATACTATGTTCAACGTAGGTGTTTCACTTGGTACTAGCCATAACATGGTAAATGCAGGTGTAACGCATAAATTTGGTGGTAGTCGTGAAAGAAAAGACGCTATTCCAGAACGCTATAAGGCGGGGCCTATTAGCTCTGTTTATGTAATGCAAGATGAAGTATCTAGTCTCAAAAAAGAAAATAGTAATCAAAAAACGGTTATTGCTAATCAAGCAGCGCGTCTAAATACATTAGAAGCTGAAAATGAACGTCAACGTCAAGAATTGGCTGAAACTAAACAAGGCTTAGATGACTTGCGTGCCGTAGTAAATCAATTATTAGCTTCTAAAGGTTAAGAGTTGAGAACTAATTTTGATAATAGTCTAAGATAGTTATTTCTCTGTAAAACTAAAGAACCTCTTATACATTGTTGTACTTGATAGGGTATATACATTTCGTATAAGAGGTTCTTTTGCTATTTTGATATGTATTCTTATTTAAAATGCATAACATATGAATGACTTCTCATATGTTGTGTGATATAATACAGTGGAAATAAGAGGTAAAGTGATACCTCTATTATGTATGATCTTGCATGAATAGGAGATAGGATGTTAGACCGTATACAACGATGGCTTTCAATAGACACCATGTTGCCTGTTGCAGAACGATTAGGAGCTGTAGGAACTACAAAGCAGCTATATGGTAATTATTTAAAAATAGCTTGGCCAGCTACATTACAAGGCTTGATGTTACAATTTATGACTGCCATTGATTTGGCGATGGTTGGTGCCTTAGGTGCGTCAGCTCTTGCTTCGGTAGGCATTATGGGTCAACCTGAGATGGTAATGCTCATCTTTTGTCGAGCCTTATCCATTGCTGTGACGGCAATTATAGCTCGTCGTCATGGTGAAGGTGATGTAGATGGTATGAATGCCGTACTCAAGCAATCTATTTTATTGAATTTTTTAATTTATGTACCGTTATTATTGATATGTTTCTTGAATTTAGAGCATATTCTACGTTTTACGGGTGCTGAAGATGGCTATATTGAAACAGCCGTTTGGTATGGTCGTTTCATAGTTATTAGCTTAATATTTCAGTCCTTTAGCCAAATCGTAGGGGCTGCACTCATTGGATATGGTAACACTAAAGTTATTTTTAAATCTAATGTAGTAGGGAATATTTTGAATACGATAATGAATTTCTTCTTGATTTATGGTATTGGTTTCTTCCCTGAACTTGGCGTTATGGGGGCAGGTGTATCCACTATGATCAGTAGTGCTATTATTGCATTATTGTTGTTGCGTACGATTTCACAACATACTTCTACTGGATTAACATTGCGCCATCCGTCGAAATGGACTTTTGAAAGGCCCGTATTACATACAATGTTTCATGTCGGTGGCAGTTCTTTAGGAGAACAGTTCTTTGAGCGGTTCGGTATGTATACATACACTATGATTGTTGCTTCCTTAGGTGCGGTACCTTTAGCAGCACATTACGTATGTATGAATTTAATGGATATATTTTACTATTTTGCGATGGGTCTTGGATTTGCAGGTGCATCACATACGGGGCAAAGTCTGGGACACAAACGACCAGATATTGCACGTACTTATGGTAAAATTGGTGCTCGTATTGGTTTAGTCGTGGGCCTTGTAAGTGCATTAATCTTTATTGGTCCTGGTGATTTTTTAGTACAGTTATATACTCGTGAAAGTGATGTTGTTACACTTTCAGCCACTTTGATGGGCATTATGGCTATCGCTGCATTCCCTCAAGCATTACAGCAAGTGTATTCCGGTGTGTTGAAAGGGGCAGGAGATACATATTACATCATGAAATATTCTCTTGTAAGCGTAGCAATCATTCGTCCTATTATTACTTATTTATTGTGCATTACACTAGGTTTAGGACTTTTTGGGGCATGGTTATCTTTGTGCTTCGATCAGTCTCTAAGATTATGTTGTTCTTATTTGAGATTTATTCGAGGAACATGGCAACATAAGGTTGTTTAATGAGATGTAAATTCTTTTTCACATTGAAAGTTTTAGAAGGATTCATGAAAAAGAAGTGAATAAACTCTTGTCTATTAAAAATTTTTGATGTACAATACGTAATGTGAAAAAAATGACACATTGGGGAATGTGTTATCTGACCAGAAACTTCTGATTTCACGTATATATGTAAGGGATATACATATGAAATGATAAAAGCTTCCTTAGTGCATAAGGGAGCTTTTATTCGTTCAATTATAGTTAGATCTATTAGTATATATAATAATGATTTTGATGAACTTATAAGACCAGTAATTTTATTATTGTTAGAGAATCTTAAAAAAGATAAATAGTATTATAATTACGGGAATGTAATATGTGTAGAGAATCGCAGTAATTAGGCAATAGAGAGGGTTTAAATATTTATATTTATAATATTTATCGATAGATATAACTAAAAATTCATCAAATATTCATGAAAAATGTTGAATTATATTGAAAAAATGTGTAAAATATAAGCATATTATTACCAAAGCCTAAGTATTATAAGGGCTGTTTTTGGAGGGAATTATAATGAATAAAAAATTATTAGCTTTATTGGCAGTTGCTGCTGTAGGTGTGTCCGTAGCAGGTGCAACTCCTCAAACTCAATTCAATAAAGGTGAGTTTCAAGTTGATCTTGGTGCGTCTGATTCTAAAGCAAAAACTAAAGCTTGGACTTCTGATGCAAAATGGAACTTTGATGGTGGTGTAACATACGCTTTCACAGATAAAACAGCGTTGCAATACCAATACCATGGTTTGAACGATAAATATAACGGTATGAGCTATAGTGACAGAATGCAAGAAGTTAATTTGGTTCAATCCTTGAACAAAAATTTCGCAGTATATGGCGGTTATGCTCACATTTCTGGTGATGCATTCCCTAAAGCAAATAATATTGCTCAATTAGGTGTAATTGGTAAAGCTAACCTTGGCTCCAAAGTAGACGTTTATGGTAAAGCGGGTGTAGGGACTAAGAGAACTACTACTTGGGAAGCAGGTTTAGGTTATAAAGTTAACCAAGACTGGGATATTAATGCAGGGTATCGTTATATCAATACTAAACGTGATGATAAGTCCAATATTTCCTTCCAAGGTCCAGTAGTTGGATTATCTTACCGTTTTGGCGGTCACAAATCCGTAGCTCCTGTATACACTCCAGCGCCAGCTCCTGTATACACTCCGGCTCCAGCTCCTACTGTAGAAGCGCCTGCATATAAAACTCCTAAATTGGATTACTATGTACAATCTATTTACTTTGACTCCGACCAAGATGTTGCTCGTGCAGACCAATATCCAAACTTAACAGCTGCTGTAAATGCTGCTAACCAATATTCTCAAGACCAAGTTAAATTGATGGGTAACGCTGATACTGATGCAAATCCTCAATACAACATTGCTTTGTCTGAACGCCGCGTACAACATGTGGCTCAATATTTAGTTAACCATGGTGTATCTGCCGATCGTCTTATCGGTATTGCTAATGGTGATGTTAAACCAGTTGCAACTAACTCTACAGCAGCAGGTAAAGCTGAAAACCGTCGTGTAGACGTTTATATTCATCGCTAATCTCTAGACTAATCTAGATTAGGCCTACAATAAGTCCACCTTCAATCATGCTCTCTTGTTTATCGAGAATTCGAGCATGCGATAAGGTGGACTTTTGTGTTATACTAAAATTGCATACAATCCTAGGTCATACAATGTTCATTATGCTTTGGTAATGTATGCGATGTGAGAATCGTATAGTTATATAGGTGTAGCTTATTAATAGTGTTATGTGAAGTAGGTTATTATGAAAGAATTCAAATATTACAAACAGCTCATAGGAGCTATTATACTAGCGGGCATTATGATTATGATGGCACTACGTATAAGTGATATTGCTAGTGGTCTTGACGCTATCTTTACGGCTTTTGTTCCGCTCATTGTGGGTGCTTGTATTGCTTTCGTATTGGATATTCTAGTCGTTCGTTATGAACGATGGCTATGGCCTAAGTGTGACTCTGGATGGAAGTATAAAATACGTCGCCCGTTGAGTCTTTTGCTATCCTTTGTAACAATTAGTGTTATTGTGTATTTTATTGCTCGGATGGCTTTACCTCAATTGATTCATTCTATGTCGATTATTGTAGCTGCATCACCGCAATTGTATACGGATTTCCAAACATGGATGCAACATATTACAGAAACCATTCCAATGGCGTCGAATCAAACGATTATAGATGCCCTAAGTGGAGAGAATATTGCTAAATATACTCGTGAATGGGGGACAAAAGGTGGCACATATATTGTAAATGCAATGGGCACCGTATTGTCTTGGACTTTGAACATAGGTCTTGGCTTAATTTTTGCTGTTTATATGTTGCTTGATAAGGAACGCCTTATGTTACAAGGTAAACGTATATTAAAGGCTTATGCATCAGATGAGTGGGTAAGTCGAGTTAGTTATGTAACTCGTGTAGCAGTTCAAACATTCAGTAATTTTTTTGTAGGTCAGTTTATAGATGCCTTGGTTCTAGGCGTGATGGTAGGTATTACTTTATGGCTATTTAATATTGAATATGCTACAACGATTGCCTGTGTAATTGGTCTAACTGGTTTGATTCCACTATTAGGTATTTATGTTGGTGGTATCATTGGAGCCGTTATGCTACTTACTGTTAGCCCTATGGATGCTCTTATCTATGTAATTATTCTGGAGATACTACATCAAATTGAAAGTAACTTTATTTATCCTAAAATTGTAGGTAACTCTGTTGGATTACCAGGTTTGTGGGTATTTGCTGCTGTTATCGTAGGCGGTAGTTTGATGGGGGTTACTGGTATGTTGATCGGTGTACCTTTAGTGGCTACATGCTATAAATTGATTATGACTGATGTAGATGGACGACTTGCATCTAATGAAGGTTTATAGTATATTGTCTAAATGATATGACTATTTACATATTTTTCGTGTTGCTGAATATAGCATGAACTTATAGAAATTCTAGTGTACTAATAGTTTGATTAATAGAAACATGATATCTAGTAGGAGGATTATAATGAATAAAAAGTTGATTTCTATGGCATTAACGGGGGTATTAGCAGTGGGCATGTTATCCGTTGCTACACCAAGTGTGGCAGATGCACGCAAAACAAAGCCTGAAACAAGTACGGATATTTCTGTAAAACGTGCACCTGGCGAGTCCATAGTTATGACTATGAGCCAAATTGGAACTATTTTCCAAAATCGCTATCCTAATGCGGCGCTTCATTCTGTAGAGCTCAACTCTAATGACTTGAACTATGGTTATAAAGTAGTTGGTTATAGTAAGTATCATCAGTACAAGATGAAAATTGATGTAATCACTGGTAATGCTTCTGATATGGAAGAGGGGGGCAAACCTAAGAAAGTTATTGGTGAGATTTTCAATAAAGATAAAGTTATTGAATCAACGCAAGCAGAACGTGTTGCAAAACAACAACTTGGAAATGATGCTGTTATGAAGGGCTGGAAAATTGAAGCTCATAATGGTAAAGTTTTATACTATGTGACTATGCATCAAGATGGTAAAAAAGTAGTTGTTACAGTAGATGCTGAGACAGGTGCTTATGTAGAACAATCTAAATCCTATAAATTACCACCTGAGCCAGATCAAGGCTTCGATGGTCGTAAAACAAATCTCGTTTGGGGTTCTGATATAGATATGGGCCGCTAACCTATCTATTGATGATTAATAAGAAAAGAGCCGAAGGCAATGCCTTTGGCTCTTTTTTGCGATTCCGATACTATAAAATATCGGTTGATAGTGCTCTTATGTTAGAATATTTTTTTTACAATAGATATGTTTGCAACAAAAGGACTGCGCCTAGGTTTAGTCCTTTTATTATTTATAACTATAGTTGTATTACCAACGATTTTCGTAGTACACTTGTGTCCACATGATAACCTCGACGAGGGATGGATGTGGGCTCATAGTTTCGCCTACAGTGATAACGGATCTAGGGTCCATTTCACGAGTAATACCTTTTTCACGTAAACGTTTAGTGCGTTCAGAAGCAATTTCTTCGTTGATTGCTGTCAACGGAGTTACACCACTATTCATAAGGTTCACATAAGGCTGGAAGAGGATAGAGGCTTGAGGACCTACGACATGCATACCAAGGATATGGTTGGTGTCTTTATCTACCACAATTTTTACAAATCCATCGTTTATATCTCCAGGGTTGATACCCATTGCATAGCCTTTTGCAGTGGAGGAGTAGAAGTTCTTCCCAACTCCTACATTGTAACCCGCTTTGATAGCTTCAGCCTCTGTGAGACCTACACTACCAACTTCAGGATAGGAGAAAGTAACTTTTGGTAATGTATCATACCTTGCCCAACGGTAATCATCTTCACTTGTTGCATAGAAGAGATTGTGAGCAATGATATCTGCTTCGTAGTTTGCACGGTGACGGAATGCCGGCTCCCCATTGACATCACCTAAAGCGTAGATACCATCAACGGATGTTTCTAAAAATTCGTTAGTTTTGATCCAGCCTTTAGGCCGTGTTTCAATACCAGTATTTTCTAGGTGAAGTTCTTCCACAGCTGGATGGATACCTGCAGCTACAAGGATTTCTTCAACTTTAGTTTCTGTAATTTCGCCAGTAGTACGATCTTTAGTAACTACTACTTTAAGGCCATCCTCTTGGCGGATTTCAACAGTGTCTTGGTTTAGAAGTACGTTAATACCACGTTCTCTGTAGTTGTTAAGCAAGTGTTCCGATATATCTGCATCTTCTTTAGGAACTAAACGTACATTATGTTGTAGAATTGTTACTTTTGTACCAGCGGAATCAAATACATGAGCGAACTCAACACCAATCGGACCCGCACCAAGTACAGCAAGGGATTTATATGGCTGTTTAGGGAATTTATCACCAAAGAGACTTTCACTAGTAAGGAACCCTGATTCTTGAAGACCTGGTACATTAGGTACATTACTATAGCCACCAGTACCAAGGATAATTGTAGGCGCTGTAATTTCTACAATGCCAGACCCATCGTTAAGATGGATGTTCATCACTTTATCAGATACAAAGCTTGCTGCACCACGATACACATCTACGTTGTCATAGGCATTGTAATAATCATAGATGCCTGCAGATTCGTCAATTTTATGCCAAGTACGCTTGGACACAGTATGCCAGTCCATAGTAGCAGGTCCAACGTTAACGCCAATTTTTTTGAATTCTTTTGTTTCTTGAATTGCATTAGCTGCTGTAACCATAACTTTTGTAGGAATACAACCGCGAGTTAGACATGTACCACCAAATTTACCTTTTTCTATGACTGCCACTTTAAGGCCTTTTTTGAGCGCAGCATCAGCTACGATGGTTGCGCCGCCTGTACCAACTACAATAATATCGTATTGTTTCATGTTGATTCCTTCCTATATATCTACTAATAGTTATTATCATTAACTATATTATACCACTACATTGAAGAAAATCAATATAGTTTGTTAGTGATTGGTGAAAGTTTATATTTAGTTTATCCAAATACATAATATTATTTCCAGAAAATTAAGAGGCGCGGATATATGTAACTTTCACAAAGTCCTATAAAAGAATGTACAATTAGTTTACAAAAAAAAGACGGTCCCAAAGGACCGTCTAAAAAAATTTTAGTTCCAATCTTGATGATAACCGCGTTTTGCATAATCAGCAGTAGCAGTGAAGAGGATATCTGTGCTAGAGTTAAGTGCAGTTTCCGTGGAATCTTGTAATACCCCGATAATAAAGCCTACGCCTACAACTTGCATTGCTACATCATTGGATATACCGAATAGGGAACAAGCCAATGGAATGAGTAACAAGGAACCACCTGCAACACCGGAAGCCCCACATGCACCTATAGTGGCAATAACAGATAATAGGATTGCGGTAGGAATATCTACAACGATACCTAATGTATGCGCCGCAGCTAATGTCATGATTGTGATTGTAATTGCTGCACCACCCATATTGATTGTAGCTCCTAATGGAATGGATACGGAATACATATCTGGATTAAGTTTCAATCGTTTGGCTAAATCAAGGTTTACGGGAATGTTTGCAGCAGAACTACGTGTAAAGAACGCATAGATTGCAGATTCTCGTAAGCATTTGAATACCAATGGGTATGGATTACGACGAAGGTAAATAAAGGATAAAATTGGATTGATTACTAGTGCTACAAAGATCATAGAACCAAGTAATAATACGAGTAATTGAAAGTACCCAATCAAGGCTTCGATGCCGTTAGTAGCAATGGATTCTGCTACAAGGCCCATAATACCAAGAGGGGCGAATCGAATGATCCAACCTACTACAGTAGTAATAGCTTGTGCAATGGACTCCATAACTTCCTTCGTATTCATCGGTGCATGGCGTAAAGCACCACCAATGATAAGTGCCCAACCTAAAATACCGATGTAGTTAGCAGTCATTAATGCTTTTACAGGATTATCAACTACATTTTTTAGTAATGTTGTCATAACCTCTACGATACCTTGAGGTGGTGCGGCATCGGCTGCACCTGCTGCTAGGTGTAATGTAGTAGGGAAAAAGAAACTTACGATTACTGCTAAAGCCGCAGATAGGAATGTACCTAGTAAATATAAGGTTATAACAGAGCCCATACCTGTTTTTTGTCCAGAGCGATGTTTACTAATCGCAGCAATTACTAAGAAAAATACGAGGATAGGGGCGATACCTTTTAGCGCTCCAACGAAGAGGACTCCTAATAAAGCAAGTTCATTGGCCACATCGGGCACATAAAGAGCAGTTAAAATACCAATAATCAAACCTATGATAATTTGTTGGATTAGACTGACTCTATTGATTGATTTTACAAATCGATTCATAGTACACTCCAATACTTATATAAAAACAAATAAAATCCCATGATAAAGTATCCTTTCAACATGGACATATGTCATTATACAACGAACATGAAATGGTGGCAATAGATATTATAATCGATAGTCGTATATATTTATTATGAATATAGGTAAAAAATAGATATGTGTGTTTAGTTTTATATTATGTAGCGGAAAATACTAAATACCAGTGTTTTTAGTAGGTATGTATAT
>OKVV01000311.1_pt1 | contig 33494 bp, 28 predicted proteins | sample 1606871 | NCBI WGS metagenome assembly OKVV01 (sample SAMN03281011, study PRJEB24777) | human gut metagenome | isolation source: fecal sample PR176 from 1 month old male Indian infant, caesarean delivered... | place: Singapore | collected 2006-01-13
GTGATCATCATCATCCTGTGCACCGTGCAGAACGCCGGCTACTTCGGCATCATGACCTGGCTGCCGAAGTAGCCGGCGTTCTGCACGGTGCACAGGATGATGATGATCACGGAGTACTTGATGCGCGTGGGCGAGTTGAACAGGCTGGCCAGGTTGCCGCGCTTCTTGCCGGAGGCCTTGTGCTCCTCGAAGATGGGCGGCTCGGGAACGAACGCGCGGATGATGATGGCGATGATGGCGGGCACGACGCCGACCGCGAACAAGCCGCGCCAGCCGAACGCGGCGATGATGGGCGCGGAGGCAAGCGAGGCGACCAGCACGCCTACCTGGAAGCCCAGGCCGACGGCGGAAGTGGCCTTCGCGCGATTAGCGGGGCTGGAGACCTCGGAGGCGATGGCCATGCCCAGGCCGAACTCGGCGCCGATGCCCAGGCCCGCCAGGAAGCGGAACAGCGCCATCAGCTCGAAGTTGGGGGCGAAGGCCGAGCACAGGGTGAACACGCCGAAGAAGATGACCGAGTAGGTGAGCACCCTGATGCGGCCGAGCTTGTCGGCCAGCGTGCCGAAGACCAGGCCGCCTAGGAAGGCGCCCGCCAGCGTGATGGACGTGAGCGAGCCGGCGGTGGCGTTGTCAACGCCGAAGGTGGCGATGATGCCGGAGAGCGCGAAGCTCAAGATCATGAGGTCCAGGCCGTCGAGCGCGTGGCCGATGGCCGCGGAGAACACGGCTTTGCCGGCGTAGTGCTTCATCTCGGAAGCTTTTTCTTTGTGTGGCATAGTGATTTCCATCCCATTCCGCAAGTGGTCAAACTTTCAATGAAAATACTCTCATATCGAATATTTGCAAGGGTTTGTTGCAGAATTTACGTTCCTGAAATACAACGGCCGGGAGAGCGTCGGTTACGTGGGCGCAGTGCGCTCCGCAAATCACGATTTCGTGCCGTGAAGTGCGGTTTCGGTGGTAGTTGCGAGCTGGTGCGGCGCGCTGGATTACTATGCCGATATGCGAAAGGAGAAGCTATGCGGCACGCTATCGAAGACGTTGAGTATGCAGAATACCTTTTCGACCGGTTCTACGGCATCGGCAGCTGCGAGTCGGGCGGCGTGACCCGGCTCGGCTACACCGAGGTCGAGGACGAGATGCACCGGGCCTTGTGCGCGCTCGGCGAGGAGAAGGGCTACGGTCACTTCGCCGACCAGGTGGGAAACACCTACCTGTACCGTCCGCAGTACAGCATGGACGAGCCCTTCTGGCTGGTCGGCTCGCACTTGGATTCGGTGATCGAAGGCGGCCGCTACGACGGCGTCGCGGGCATCATCGCCGGGCTGCTGGTGATGAGCTGGGCCGAACGCGACGGCGTTGACCTGCCCATCCGCGTGGGCGCCATGCGCTGCGAGGAGTCCAGCAATTTCGGCAGGAGCACCATCGGCAGCGGCCTTATCACCAAGGAGATCTACAAGCACGACGTGGGCGAGGCCGTGAACAAGCAGGGCGAGACGCTGCACGAGGTGTTCGACCGCAAGGGGTACAGCCTGACGCCCGAGCGTATCCAGGGCATCCGCGAGTACCTTGAGCTGCACATTGAGCAAGGCAAGGTCCTGGAGGAATACGGCGACGCCGTGGGCATCGTGAGCACCATCGCCGGCCCGCGCCGCTTCAAGGTGCACGTGCACGGCAACGCGGAGCATTCGGGTGCCACGCCCATGGGCATGCGATCCGACGCGCTTGCGGCGGCGGCCGAGATCATCCTAGAGGTCGAGGAGATCGGCAAATCCGAGGCCATGCACCAGTCCGTGGCCACCGTGGGCGTCATAACGAACCACCCCAACGCGCTCAACGTCATCCCCGGCGAGGTGGAGCTGGGGATCGACATGCGCGGCATCGACGTGGCCAGCCTCGACCGCATGGAGGCGCGCCTGAAGGCTGCGTGTACGCGCATCTGCGAGAAGCGCCGCCTCAAGTACTTCCGCGAGAAAACCTCCGACATCCCGCCGATTGAGATGTCGTCCGAGACGCAGCAGAAGCTGCTCGACGCGGCGAAACGCCTGCGCATCCCGCATCGTCTGATGATCAGCGGCGCAGGTCACGACGCCATGTCGTTTGCGCACATCTGCGACACGGGCATGGTGTTCATCCCGTGCGTGAAGGGCATCAGCCACAACAAGAAGGAGTTCGCCACCATCGAATCGATTCTCGACGGCGCGATGGTGATGTACGAGCATTTGAAGGAAGAGGCGCTATGATCCTGGTGAAAGACGGCCGCGTCATCGACCCTGCGCGCGGCATCGACGACGTGCTCGACCTGGTGATAGACGGCGGCAAGATAGCGAAGATCGGCAAGTACCAGCGCTCGGAGGACTATGAGCGCATCATCGAGGCGAAGGGCTGCGTGGTGGCTCCGGGGCTGGTGGACGTGCACGTGCACTTCCGCGATCCGGGCTTCACGTACAAGGAGGACATCGAAAGCGGCGCCGCGTCGGCCGCTGCCGGCGGGTTCACCAGTGTGGTGTGCATGGCGAACACGAAGCCGCCCGTGGACAACGCGGAGACGCTCGGCTACGTGCTCGAGCGCGGGGCGCGTTGCGGCATCAACGTGCTGACGTGCGCGACCATCAGCCGCGGCATGCAGGGCCGCGAGCTGGTGGACATGGAGGAGCTTGCCGCCCATGGGGCCGCGGGATTCACCGACGATGGCATCCCGCTGATGGACGAGGCCCTGGTCAAGTGCGCGATGGAGCGCGCGGCGAAGCTCGACCTGCCGCTTTCGTTCCACGAGGAGGACCGCGCGTTCATTGAGTCGCCGGGCGTGAACCAGGGCGCCGTGTCGAAGGCGCTGGGGCTGGGCGGCGCGCCCGCGCTGGCCGAGGACGTGCTGGTGGCGCGCGACTGCATGCTGGCGCTGCACACGGGCGCGCGGGTGAACATCCAGCACATCAGCTCGGCGAACTCCGTGCAGCTGGTGCGCCTGGCGAAGGAGATGGGCGCGCATGTGACGGCCGAGGCCACGCCGCACCATTTCTCGCTGACCGAGGACGCCGTGCTGGAGAAGGGCACGATGGCGAAGATGAACCCGCCGCTGCGAACGCAGGCGGACCGCTACGCCATCATCGAGGGCCTGAAGGACGGCGCGATCGACATCATCGCCACCGACCACGCGCCTCATTCCGCCGAGGAGAAGGCCAAGCCGTTCGCCGAGGCGCCCAGCGGTATCATCGGGCTGGAGACCGCGCTTGCCCTGGGCATCACGAATCTTGTGCGCAAGGGGCACCTGACGCTCATGCAGCTGATCGAGAAGATGAGCCTGAACCCGGCGAAACTCTATAAGTTGGACAAGGGTGCGATTACGGAAGGCGCCGACGCCGACTTGGTGATCTTCAACGAAGGCGAACGCTGGCACGTGGGCCCGAAGTTCGTCTCGAAGGCGGCGAACACCCCGTTTGCGGGAGAGGACCTTTACGGGAAGGTGAAGTACACCATCTGCGCCGGCAACGTGGTATACGAGGACGGCGAGTAAGGGCTCCCCGGGTTGGAGCAGAGGTTGTTTGCTGTAGGGTTTCCCCCGGCAGCGCTGTGTGGCGCTGCCGGGGGGATTGTGGGGTGGCGTTGCTGATCCGCGAGGTGAATCAGCAGTGGATGCAGGCAGGGGGCTCTGCTTTCTCTTGCGTGACGCTGACCCGTTGATGATAACTTGGCTAATCAATCTCCCATCGCCTTATGGGGCAATCCCGGACCCAATTAGCTGCCAGCTAATGTCCACCACTGCTACTTGATATATACTGGATGCATATTACCTGGTGAGAGCTTCGGTTTTGCATTTGCTCCGTGGTTCCAGGGTCTTTTTTCGTTGCGTTCCGAGAGGAGCTTTGCGTGATGGAAGGTTCTAGGGAGGAGGGCGCCCATTTTCCGGACGCAGCCCCTGAATACGTAGCGCATATCTCCGAGGACGGGGAACGGGTCGAATCCGTAGAAACCCATCTGCGCCAGGTCGCCCAGCTGGCTTCGACATTTGCCGATGATTTCGGTGCGGCGTCATGGGCGTACGCTGCCGGCATCGCCCATGATATTGGGAAGTTTTCCCTTGCTTTCCAGCGGAGAATCCTGCACGATGGCCCCAAAGTCGATCATTCGACGGCGGGTGCTGCGGAGCTTAGCAAATATGCCGCAGGAATGCTCTCGTATTGCGTTGCCGGCCATCATGGCGGTTTGCCGAATGGAGGGACGATCCTCGATGATGGCGGAACGCTTCTTGGTCGTCTTAACGCTGCCGAGCGCAACGCAATTCCCGATTACTCAAGCTATCGCAATGAAATCACGCTATCTTGCCCCGATGCTCCGCGATTCAGCGTCATTCCATCGGACAACGAAAGCGGGGCGTTCAGCACGTCGTTCATGACGCGCATGGTTTTCAGCTGCCTCGTCGACGCCGATTTTCTTTGCACGGAAGCGTTCATGAACAACGCTGGTCGACAGGGTGTCGAAGGAGACTCCCTGGAAGTGCTTCGCGATAGGATGGAAAAGCACCTTCAGTCGTTTTATCCTCCGCGCACATGGGTGAACGAGATCCGTTGTTCCCTGCTTGATGACTGTTTGACGGCTTCCTCGCAGCAGCCTGGCGTATTCTCCTTGACCGCTCCAACGGGTAGCGGGAAAACGTGGGGTTTGCTTCGGTTCGCGCTCAATCATGCTTGTTCGCAGTCCAAACCCATGCGCAGGGTTATATGCGCCATTCCTTACACGTCTATCATCGAGCAGAATGCCCAGGAGTATCGCAAGGTTCTAGGTGCTGAAAATGTTCTGGAGCACCACAGCTCGTTTGACTATGGGGAATCTGACGATCCGAAAGATCTTGGCTATCGGCTTAGGCTGGCTGCTGAAAACTGGGACGCTCCCGTTGTGGTCACCACGAACGTCCAGTTGTTCGAGTCCTTGTATGCGTCGAAGACGTCACGATGCCGAAAGCTGCATAATATTGCCAATAGCGTCATCTTGCTTGACGAAGCCCAAATGATACCTGTGAAGTATTTGAAGCCTTGCGTGAAAGCGCTTTCCGAGCTGGTGAACAACTACGGCTGCTCGGTCGTTCTTTGCACGGCAACGCAGCCGTGTATGGATGGATTCTTCGCAGACGAGGGTCACAAAGTTCGGGAAATCGCGACGAACCCTGCGGCTCTTGCGAAAACCTTGTCACGCGTTCGCTACCAAAGCGACGGCGCGGTAGCGGACGATGCGCTGGTGCAGAGCCTCCTCGGCCAGCATCAAGCGCTCTGCATCGTGAACAGCAGGAAGCAGGCGCGGGCGCTGTACGACATGATTGCGGAGCAAAACGAAGATGGCGTATTCCATCTGACCACTATGATGCATCCCCTCCACCGTCAGAAAAAGATCGCGGAAATCAAAGCGCTCCTTCGCGCTGAGCAACGCTGCATCGTGGTGGCCACTTGCCTTGTGGAAGCAGGCGTCGACTTTGACTTCCCGGTGGTGTATCGAGCGGTTTCCGGCGTGGATTCGCTCGTTCAGGCAGGTGGGCGCTGCAACCGCGAAGGAAAGCGCGAAAAGGACGACAGCATTGTTCACGTGTTCACACCGGCTGACCATTACGCTGTTCCGGCAGAGGTTGAGCAGCGCGCTGCTGTGGCGCAGAGCGTCATGCCGTCGCTGCTGTCGGTTTCGGACGGTTGCCTCGAGGTAGAGGATGGCGTGCCTTCCTATTTCGATCGCCTGTATAAAGCCAAGGGCGAACGCGAGCTGGATGCGAAGAATGTTGTTCCTCGCATGTCGCAGCTTGATCCCAGAAAATCTCCTCGGGACGGCTCTCCTATTTGCGTCTTTCCTTTTTCGGATGTCGGCAACGATTTCAAGCTCATCGAGGAAGGGTCGTTCCCTCTGGTCATTCCTTGCGAGGAAAACGATGGCGCTATCGAACGGGCTCGTAGTGGCTTGCTGACAAGGGGAGATCAACGGCTGCTCTCGCGTTATACGGTGTCGATTTACCTCAACGATTTAAAGGCACTTGATGAGGTGGGTGCCATTGAGCCGCTTAGTGCCAGCACGTACATTTTGCTGGACGGGCAATCTTATCGAGACGACGTTGGACTGGATATTGCCCGCGAAGGAGGTGATGCCGTCTTCTGCTAATCGACTTACGCAGCATAGACGGTTTGCGCCGTATGTCAAAACGAAAGGAGGTTGGGACGTGTCGTTTGGTTTCAGTATTGAAGCATGGGGCGAAAGGGCGCTGTTCACGCGGCCTGAGCTTAGCGTTGAGCGTGTGACTTACGACGTTATCACGCCAAGCGCCGCTCGAGGTTTAATTGAAAGCGTGTATTGGCATCCAGGAATGCGTTATGTCATCGACCGGATTCATGTGATCAACCCGATTGAATTCAGCAGCGTTCGAAGAAACGAAGTGAAGGCGAAGGCGAACTCTAGGAGTATGAGGCGCGCTGTCCAAGGGTTGGAAGGGCTTCCTCATCTTTATACCGGGCAAGAACGGGAGCAGCGTTCTTCGGTATGCTTGACGAATGTGCGTTACGTTATCGAAGCGCATTTTGTCATGACTGATCAAGCGAAGCCGGGAGATAACCCAGGTAAATTCTGCGATATCTTGAAACGTCGTTTGCGAAAAGGGCAATGCTACAGCCAGCCCTATTTTGGTTGCAGGGAGTTTGCGGCTAATGTGCGCCTTTTGGAGGACGGCATCCCGATAGGTGTATATGCCGATTTGCCCGAGCGTGATTTCGGCATCATGCTATATGATATGGATTACGCAAGCCCTAATGATATTACGCCGATGTTTTATCGTGCGGTTATGCATAGCGGAGTCATCGATGTGTCGAAAAGCGAGGTGTATCGATGATCATCCGTTCATTGGTGGATTATTACGAACAACTTTGCAAATCCAAGGCAGACGAAGTACCCAGTTATGGCTGGCTGTCTCAACCAATCCATTATTTTTTGATGCTGTCTCCAGATGGTCGACTCCGGTCGATCGTCCCGTGCGGCAACGAAAAACATGGGCTTCTTGCGGTTGTTCCTCAAAAGCTTCGGGGTACTTCCGATGGAAGGGCAAACTTCCTGTGGGATAACTCTCTCTACCTATTGGGCGTTAACGGGGATGGTCAGTTAGAGGATGGCCTAAAAAGCTTCAATAAGTCAAAGGTTCTGCATGATGAAGTGTTGGCGGATTGCGAAGGACCAGTATCGAAAGCCATTAAAAACTTCTATGCATATTGGGACCCCGTCGAAGGGCGGCTTGACTCGATTCCCGGGTTTAGCGATGACGTGTGCTGCAAAGGAAAGTTCCTTGCCTTTTGCGTAGATTTTGGTTCAGATTTTACTGAAGCGTACGCGGACTCTGAAATCAAGAAGAGTTGGGGTGCATGGTATTCGAGCAATAGCGATTTGCCGGTTATGGTTTCGCTTGTAACGGGGAAGATTGGACCGATAGCTTTAAAGCATCCAATGGTGAAAGGGATTGGCGGAGGTACGTCAAAGCTTATCAGCTTTAATCAAGAAGCTTTCGAATCTTATGGGCACGCAAATCAGCAAGGGAAAAATGCTCCGGTTGATCTCATGTCTGCACATGCCTATTCCTCGGCTTTGAATTACCTTGCTGCTAGTCCCGAACACCGGAGTCGTCTAGGTAGTGTGACGGTGTTGTATTGGTCTTCTGCGATAGCCTCTGACCATTCGAATTGCTCGGTCTTTTCGCTTGCTATGGGTTTCGCCCCTGTGAATGGTTTAAAGAGCAGCGAAAAAGGACAGCTTTCAGAAATCAAGGCGGTGATGGAGGGTCTTTCGAAAGGAAAGCTGGTTTGCGATAAAGCCGTAGCGCTTGAGGATGAGTTCTTCTTGCTGGGAGTCGATGCTTCGAGCAAGGGGCGTTTATCCCTGCGCTTCTTTCTGCGGGATTCTTTTGGCGAAGTGATGCGCCACGTTGCGAATCACTATCGGATTACCGACATATGTCATGCCGCTTTCGACCCGCCGATTGCTACCCCATATCGTCTTCTTGGCAGCCTTGAAAACCCAAATGCGAAGGAGCCGGTGATCAGCTCGCAGCTTAGCGCCCCGCTTATGCGTTCGATATTGCAAGGGGCAAGGTATCCTGAGGCATTGTTCCAGAACGCCCTGCTTCGCGTTCGCGCTACGAAAACGGTTAAGCGAGAGCACGCAGCCATTATCAGGGCATATTTGATTCGAAACGCAAGAATGGAAGAGAAGGAGATCGCCGTGGATGTAAACCCTGCGAACGAAAACGAGGCTTATGTACTCGGTCGGACATTTGCCGTTCTCGAGCAAATTCAGGAAGCGGCAAATGGGAAGGCGACCATAGCCGATCGTTATCTGAACGCTGCTTGCTCGACTCCTGCAACGACGTTTCCCGCTCTTTTGAAGTTGAGCGTTGCCCATTTGTCAAAGGTCTCTCGCGATAAACCGGGGCTTGGGGTTCATCTGGAAAAGGCGCTCGGCGAGCTTATGGAGAAGCAGCAGACGTCTTTCCCTAAGCGGCTTTCGCTCATCGACCAGGGCAGCTTTCTGTTGGGCTATTACCAGCAGAAGCAGGCGCGCTACAAGAAAAACGACGAGCAGGAAGCATAGCAACGCAGTTTCGAATTTGGAGGCATGATCATGAGCAACCCTATTACCAATCGCTACGATTTCGTTGTGTTCTTCGATGTTGAGAATGGCAATCCCAATGGGGATCCCGATGCCGGCAACATGCCGCGAATCGACCCTGAAACCGGATACGGCGTGGTGACGGACGTATGCCTGAAGCGCAAAATCAGGAACTACGTGGAAACGGTTAAAGAAGGGGAGCCCGGGTTCGAAATCTACATCAAGGAAGGCGTCCCCTTGAATGTGAGTGACCGACGAGCTTACGAGGAGCTGGGGATCGATCCAAAGGAAACGAAGAAGCTGAAAAAGGATAACCCTCAGCTTGATGTTCAACTGCGTGATTGCATGTGTAAGGCATTTTACGACATTCGCACGTTTGGCGCCGTGATGACCACCTTCGTGAAAGATAACCTCAACTGCGGTCAGGTTCGAGGCCCTGTTCAGCTAACCTTCTCTCGCAGCGTCGACCCGATAATCCCGCAGGAGGTCACCATTACGCGCGTGGCAATCACCAAGGAAGACGACGCCGCTAAAAAGGACACTGAGATGGGCCGGAAGTATGTGGTTCCCTACGGCTTGTATCGTTGCGAAGGCTTCGTTTCCGCAAATCTGGCTCGCAAGACCACTGGTTTCTCGGAAGAAGACCTTGAGCTTCTCTGGAGCGCCATCATTAACATGTTCGAGCATGATCACTCCGCCGCTCGCGGCAAGATGGCTGTTCGCTCCCTTATCGTGTTCAAGCATGATTCCGAACTCGGTAACGCGCCTTCGTATCAGCTGTTCGATGCTGTGAGCATCGCGAAAAAAGACGGCGTTGAGGCACCTCGCTCGTTTAAGGACTACGAGGGCGTTGTCATTGATGAGGATGCTATCCCCGCAGGTGTGGAAGTGATTCGCAAGCTTTAGGGGTGGATATGTATTCGGACGAAGAGTTCTTGGCGCTTTCGGGCATCCAGCATTTCGCATTTTGCCGCAGGCAGTGGGCGCTTATCCATGTCGAAAGGCGCTGGCAGGAAAACTATCTTACGGCGTCTGGGCAGATGATGCATCAGCGAGCCCACGACGAGGAGATTCGGGAGCGTCGCGGTGCATTGCTCATAGTGCGTGGGCTCTTCGTCCGGTCATCTGAACTGGGGCTTTCGGGTGTTTGCGATATCGTTGAGTTTCATCAGGGCGAACAGGGGGTTCCCTTGTTCGGCGAAGATGGTGCTTGGATGCCGGTGCCTGTCGAATACAAGCGAGGGAAGTCGAAAAGCGGAGAATGCGATCGCTTGCAGGTATGTGCTCAGGCGATGTGCCTTGAGGAGATGCTCGGCTGCGACATAGCAAGTGGTTTCTTGTTCTACAAGCAAACGCAATCGAGGGAACCCGTTGCTTTCACGGAGGAACTGCGAGACTCGGTGCGAAAGCTGTCGGCAGAAATGCATGATCTTTTCCGTAAAGGCCACGTTCCTCGTGTGCGCAAGGGGAAGGCGTGCTCGGCTTGCTCTTTGCGTGACGAGTGCTTGCCGTCTTTGCAGCCGCGTTCCGCAACTTCCTACATCGATGCGGCATTGGAGGCTTGGGAATGAAGAAGATCAAGAACACGCTGTATGTGTTTACCGAAGATGCTTACTTGACCCTCGATGGTGAAAACGTCGTTGCGAAAGTTGGCAGCGATGCCCTGGGGAGATTTCCGCTGCATGCACTTGAAGGAATCAGTTTGTTTTCGTATGCCGGCGCAAGCCCGGCGTTGATGGGCGCTTGCTGTGAGCGGGGCATAAGGCTTTCGTTCTTCACGCCGGGCGGGCGTTATCTTGCGGATGCGAGAGGCGCGTGCACGGGAAATGTGCTGCTGAAGAAAGCGCAGTTCAGGGCTTCGGAAAATGAGCGTTTTTCGCTTTCCGTGGCTCGTAATTGTATTTTGGGCAAGGTGTACAACTCGCGCTGGGTTTTGGAGCGCGCGATTCGCGATCATGGTCTTCGCATGGACGTTGACGCCATGCGGGCGGCGTCTGCGCGCTTGTTCGATTCCGTGGAAGTGGTTCGGGAATGTGATTCGCTCGATTCGCTACGTGGAATCGAGGGCGATGCCGCGCAGGTTTACTATTCGGTGTTTGATCAGATGATACTCCGAAATAAGGATGATTTTCATTTCGCAGGTCGTTCTCGCCGCCCACCGCGTGATCGGGTCAATGCGATGCTGTCGCTGTTCTATTCTGCTTTGGCGCGCGACTGCGCTTCGGCCTTGCTCGGGGTTGGCTTGGATCCGTCGGTTGGGTTCATGCATGTAGATAGGCCGGGAAGGGATTCCCTTGCGCTTGACTGCATGGAGGAGCTGCGGCCGATATTTGTTGATCGGTTTGTGTTGACGGTGATTAACAATCGCGTAGTGAGCGCCGACGATTTCGATATCAGGGAAACCGGCGAAGTGCGGCTGACGGACGATGCTCGGAAGAAGCTGTTCAAAGCATGGCAAGATAGGAAGCGCGAAACGCTGATGCATCCGTTCGTTAAAGAGAAGATTCCTCGCGGGCTGGTCCCTAATGTGCAGGCGCAATTGCTGGCAAAGTTTCTTCGTGGGGATTTGGACGCCTATCCGCCGTTTCTTTGGAAGTAGGGCAGTTAGATGGTTTTAATCACATACGACATCGACACCACCGATGCGGCTGGCCGAAAGCGCCTTAGAAGGATCGCGAAAGCTTGCGTGAATTATGGTCAGCGGGTGCAGGCGTCGGTTTTTGAATGCGATGTCGATGCGGCGACGCTGGTTACCCTGAAAGCTGCGTTGCTTGAAATCGCTGATCCCGCAAAAGACAGCTTGAGGATTTATCACCTGGGAAACAAGTGGCAGGGAAAGGTTGAGCATTTCGGCGCGAAGCCAAGCTACGACCCGGAAGGGTTCCTTGCGTTATGAGGTTGCGAACCATAGGCGATCATGCTCTACGAGGGAGGTTCGCACTACGTTGTAGCGAGTTCTGCTGCTGTTTTGCGGGATTTGCCGGATGAATTTGCGGCGACGGTCTTTGAAACTACAATATTTTGCTGATAATAGAGTGATGCTACAAAATATAGTGGTCGCTCCCCGCAAGGGGAGCGCGGATTGAAATCTGCATCCACATCGATTGGTAGTCGACGTGGATAAGTCGCTCCCCGCAAGGGGAGCGCGGATTGAAATATGTAGGCGGCGAGATACCGCCGCCACTTTTCCGCGTCGCTCCCCGCAAGGGGAGCGCGGATTGAAATTGCTTTGACCTGCTGCTTCGTGCTGTTATTGCTGCGTCGCTCCCCGCAAGGGGAGCGCGGATTGAAATCACCGCGGTCGCCGATGCGGAGGGCCACAACAACCGTCGCTCCCCGCAAGGGGAGCGCGGATTGAAATTACTCGCTTTTGCCTATATGCGCGGTTTTGCTGACGTCGCTCCCCGCAAGGGGAGCGCGGATTGAAATCTGACCCGGGAAGCAAAACCAGGGGAGCTTATCGTCGCTCCCCGCAAGGGGAACGCGGATTGAAATTCGATAAACTCCGAAGTGTCTACCGTAAACCTGTGTCGCTCCCCGTAAGGGGAGCGCGAGTTGAAATGCCGTGGTAGGAGGCGACCAGGCGGCCTATACGGTCGCTCCCTGCAAGGGGAGCGCGGATTGAAATTTCCGACGCGTGAAGCAAGGCGGCAAGCCGGGCATCGCTCCCCTCAAGGGGGCGTGGGTTGAAATATTACTTGTCAATGTGAAACTGCTCCAAAGCTGCGTCGCTCCCTGGATGGGGCGACGTGCTTGGACGCGGTGAACGCTTATTGCTGCGTCTCTGAAGGGTCCGTTCGCGCGTCTAAAGGTCGGTAACTACGATTTGAAAGCCAAGGACCTCCTCTCCTCTAGCCCCTCACCATCACGCAAAGGCGTTTCTCCCCGGGCTTTTGCCCCACGATCTCGCAGGCTATGAGCGCATCTAGCGCGTGCTTCGCTTTGCTGCGATCGGGGCCGGCGGATCCCCAGCATGGCAGGCTCTCGTAACCGTTGGCCTTTGCGCCGGGTTCGCTTTTCCCGCATGCTACCTTGAGGACGACCGCCCTGCGCGCTTCGCTGCCGAGCGCTCGAATCGTCGCGACCAAAGCGTCGCTCAGCTCTTCGGGCACATCGGGCATCTCGAGCGGCTTGACGGAAGCGGGGATCCCGCCCGTTTCAACGACGGCGAGAATCTGGGCGCCATACGTCTGCGCGGCTTTTGCGGTCATCCCGTCGACCTTCAAAAGCTGCTCAAGGTTTCCCGGCCTTTTGCGGCAGATGCCCCGCAACGCGCGCTCGGTCAGGGTACCGTCGGAACCACTCCTGTCCGCTACCGCGGCGCACGCGCTCTTCAGGCTAGCGAAAAGATCGCGCTCGCTGTCCGTCAGCGGCCTTGCGTCCTCGGCGCGCACGATGCCGTCGATGGGCACCGCGCAGTTATCGCATCTTCCGCACCCTCCGTCATCAGGGGGCTTCTCGCCGAAGTAGCGCAAAATGCGATCGCGTCGGCAGGTGTCTTCGTCCCTGCAGAAATCCCGCATGTCGAAGGCGAGCCCCTTTTGCCTGGAACGTTGCGGGTCGTTTGGCCCTCGCCGCCCGCTTCCGCCATGAACAAGGCGGTTTGCAGGTCTTGTTCGTCCCATAGCATGATCGTATCGGCGGGCTTTCCGTCGCGTCCCGCGCGGCCGATCTGCTGATAGTAGCTCTCGATTGAAAGCGGCATGCCGCAGCAGACCACGTAGCGCACATCGGGCTTGTCGATGCCCATGCCGAAAGCCGACGTCGCGACCATCACCGGCGCCTGCCCCGACATGAACGCCTCTTGTGCCGCCTTCTTTGCATCGTTGTCCAGCTTGCCGTGGTAGAGCGCGGCGGGCACGCCTGCTCGCTTGAGCGCGTCGTGGATCCGCTCGGTCTCGGAAATCGTGACGCAATAGAAGATGCCGCACTCGCTTCCCTTCGAATGCGCGATTCGCACGCACCACGATCCGCGCTCGTCGTGGGGCATGTGCACAACGGAAAGCGAAAGGTTTGCGCGGTCGAACGAGGAGACTATCTCCAAGGGGTTTTGCAGGCCAAGGGACCTGGCGATGTCCTTGCGGACCCTCGGTGTCGCCGTCGCCGTCAGTGCGACCACGGTCGGGCGCCGGTCGAACCGCTCGATGAACGTGCTGATCTCGCGGTAGTCGCTGCGGAAGTCGTGGCCCCATTCGCTGATGCAGTGGGCCTCGTCGACGGCGACGAGGGGGATTGCGAGGTTCTCGATGGCCGACAGGAAGGCCGGGCTCGACAAACGCTCCGGCGTAACGTACAGAATCTGGAACTCGCCGCTTTTGATGCGGTTCCGAACCCTTTCCTGGGCCCGAAGGCTGAGCGTGTTGTTGAGGAAAGCGGGATGCAAGCCCAGGTCAAGGAGCTTCCCCACCTGGTCGCTCATGAGCGAGACCAGGGGAGAGACCGCGATGGTGGTGCCGCCGAGCGCGACGGCGGGGACCTGGTAGATCAGCGATTTGCCCGCTCCGGTGGACATGACGGCCAGCACGTCCCGCTTCCCCATGATGGCCTTGACGGCCCTTTCCTGCTCCGGGCGGAACCCGTCGTGCCCGAAGCAGCGCTTCAACACTTCTTTCGCTTGCTCGAACGTTGCCATGTGTTCTCTTCCATGCTTGTTGGTTTGCAACGTTATTGTAGCCGCAGGTTCGGGCCGGCCCTTGCGGTCGGAAGCGTCCTTTCGCAAATATGGCAGCTTCCCCTTCTTCGCTCCTTCGCTTCCTGACCTGTTTGCGCTCCTCTCTCCCGCACCCACCCGGCGCATTCCCGTCTTCTATCTTGGCCGTGTGGCGCGTGGGGGTGCTTGCTTTGGGCCGCGGGTGGCTTCGCGGGTGCTTCTTCGCACGGCACAATTGCCTTAGAAGCCGGCTTCGGCGCGTGCGGCGCCGGAGGGGGAGCGGCTTGCGATCTGCGATGCGAAAGGGAGTGATGAAGATGATGAGACCCGTGATGAGGAAGGTTGCGTTCGGGGTGCCAGCCGTCGCGTTGTCGGCGGCTCTCGCGTGCACGATGGCCGGCTGCGGCGGCACCGAGGGCGGCCAGGGCGAATCGGGCAGTAACGCGCCCGCAGGTCAGACGGCCAACAGCGTGCAGAACGCCGAGGTCGCGGGCTTCACCATCGAGTCCGTCGGCGATGGCTCGTACTATCGCGGCGCCGCCGAGCGGCAGGACGGCTTCTGGCTGCGCGTGAAGATCACGAACAACAACGAGTCCGCAAAGGCGCCTTCCGCGTTCAGCGCTCGTGCCGCCGTCGGCACCTTCGACGCGGGCGATGCGGTGTTCGACGCCTCCGGCGACCAGAGGCTCAACGCCGACACCAAGACGCAGGCCGTTGAGCTGAGCGAAGGCGCGCAAATGGACGCCAACGCCAAGATCGAGCCTGGTCAGAGCGTCGAGTTCATCTACTTCTGGACCACCAAGGACAACTATTACGGCCCGATCACCGTCGAGTTCGACAGCTCCTCGTCCAGCGATTCCAATCCCAGCGTGATGCACTTCGACACCACCGGGCGCGAAAGCGACGAGTACAAGGCGGCGCGCGAGGCGGCGAAAGCCATTGAGGCGCAGGGCGGCATCGACTTCCCGTCGTACAGCATCATCCCCGCTGACGGCTGGAAGCTCGGCGACCGCATCGATGAGAAGTACGAGGGCTGCGACTTCAAGCATGGCGACGAGACCATCTCCTCCATCGACATGCGCACGTTCAGCACCTCCCCGATGATGGAAGCGGAGGCCAGGCAGGGATCCAAGAAGAAGGGCGTGATCGACGAGGTCGAGATCGACGGCGTCACATGGGTGCGTTACACCTCGGAAGCCGGCGCCGTATCGCTATTCGTCGAGGCGCCGTCCGGCAAGACGGTCTCGATGGTCATCGGTTCCAAGTTGACCTGGGACGATGCGCTTCCCATGGTACAGAACGTGGTGCTGAAGTAGGGAAGCGGGCTGTGCGTGGCGCTTGGCGGGTGCTGGGCGAAGGCGGCCGGCCCGCCCCTAAGTGTCCGGGGTGGGTTGTGTGTTTTGGCCGCGGGGTGGCTTGTGCGCCTGGCATTTGGGCCGCAGGTCGCTTCGCGGCTCGTCTGCCGCGCGGCATACTCTTCTCAAGGGCCAAGGTCCAGGCCGGGTGCTTCGGGCTTTGGCAATTCGAAACCTGACGTAGCGGTGGTCGCCGGGGAGGAGGCGGCTTTCGCAACGGGAAGCGAAAGGGAGTGGTGAACATGGTGAAACCCGTAGTGAAGAAGGTAATGATGGGCGTGCCCGCCGTCGCGTTGTCCGCGGCGCTTGCGTGCACGATGGCCGGCTGCGGCGGCACCGAGGGCGGCCAGGGCGGCTCGGGCGACGGCACGGCCGCAACGCAGGCCGCGTACCAGTCCCAGTCGATCGATGTCGAGGGCTTCACCGTCGAATCGCTGGCCGACGGCACGTACTATCGCGGTGACGTCTACAAGGCGGACGGCTTCTGGCTGCGCGTGAAGATCACGAACAACAATGACAAGGCCATGAAGCGCTTCAGCTTCATCACCACCGGCGCCCCCGGCGGCTATGAGGCCGGCGACCCGGTGTTCGACTCGCACGACACGCTGAGCTACGACATCAAGAACCCGCCCGCCGAGCTGTGCGAAGGCGCGGAAACGGATGGCGATCCTGTTATCGAGCCTGGTGAGAGCATCGAGTGGGTCTACTTCTGGACCACCAAGGACAACTATTACGGCCCGATCACCGTCCAGTTCGACAAGAACGCCACGGGTGGCACCGACCCGCGCACCATGCGCTTCGACACCACCGGCAAGGAAACCGACGGCTACAAGGCCGCGGTCGAGGCCGCTGAGGCCATCAAGGCCCAGGGCGGCGTCGATTACGCTGCGTATAGCGTGAAGGCTGCCGACGGCTGGTCGCTCGTCGAGACCAAGGAGAAGAGCAGCGACGCCACGTTCAATCCCGAGGGCTCCACGAAGCGCTTCAGCACCAGCACGTGCTCGCGCGCCCCGCAGAAGGAAGCCGAGGCGCTGCAGGGCAACTTCGGCGGCAAGGGCGAGATCGACGAGGTGGATATCAACGGCGCCACTTGGACGCGCTACACCCAAACCGGCACGTACTACATGTTCACCGTGGCCCCGTGCGGCACCACGGTTCGCATGTTCATCGACAGCGGCATCACCTGGGAAGACGCAATGCCTATGATGCAGAACGTGACCCTGAAGTAGCTTTTCCGCCCGCGCTTCGGGCGGGATTCCCTCGAAACGGCCGGGACGCATTGCGCGCCCGGCCGTTTTACGCTCGCCCGCGTTCCCGGACACTTCGGGGACGTAGCGTTAACTGTCCGGAATCCGCTCTTGCGCCAGCGCCCTCTATGGAACAGGTAAAGATGCCGTAGAGTTTTGCGGAGTCGGGTTAGTATGATTCCCAAAACCCATCCGGTTTGCAGGTGCGATGGTTCGACTGCGAGGGGCGCCTTATGGCTCAGAGCATTGTTTCCCGGGAAGAACTGCTGGAGAACGCGTATCGAATCGCGGAGAGAAACGGGGTGTCGGCGCTTTCGGTGCGCGGCCTTGCCAACGCCACGGGCGTCAGCGTGGGAACGGTGTACCGCCATTTCTCGGCGAAGGACGAGCTGACCACCGCCACCATCCAGCTGTACTTCAAGCACGCGTTCTACGAGCGCTTCTGCCACATCGACCCGCAGGTCGGGTTCGTGGACTACTGCCGGGAGATGCACGCGAGCATGCGCGAGGTCACCACGCACTTCCGTGAATGCTGGCTGCGCGGTATCGACGCGCTTCCCGCCGTCGAGAAGGCCGCCGCCCGCCTGCGCGAGTCCCAGCAAATCGAGCACATCCTCCATGGCCTCATGCAAATCTACGAGCACGACGCCCGGATCTCGGCCGATTTGCCCGACGGGTTCGATGCAGAAAACGTGTGCAGGTTCGTCATCGAGAACGTCATGGGCAGCCTCCATCACCAAAACGGCAACTGCGATGTGCTGTTTGGCCTGCTAGAACGCACGTTGTACGCAAACCGCACGCAGTAGCGCGCGGAAATGAACATCATGCCTTTGATGTTCACACGGCCGGACCTCAATATGAATGGTGTCAAAGCGAACGCCCCGTTGGGCGCTGCCCGCAAACCCACTCGATTTTGGAGGTCTGAATATGAGTCCCATGCTTGCAACCGCTTCCGCCGTCATCTCCCTTGCGCTGGTCGCCTACACCATCGGCGTGTTCTCCGAGCGCCGCTCGGGCGAGCTTAAGCGCTCTCACCTGGCGTTTTTCTGGCTCGGCCTGATCTGCGACTCCACGGGCACAGGCCTGATGTCCATCATGGCGCAGAACAGCGGCGGCGCCATGTCCCCGCTGCATCCGGTCACCGGCTTCCTGGCCATCGCGCTCATGCTGTTCCACGCCGCCTGGGCAACCTACGTCGTCTTCCGCGGCAACGAGAAGACGCGCCGCGGCTTCCATACGCTCAGCATCGGCGTATGGCTGGTGTGGCTGGTCCCGTACTTCGTCGGCATGCTCATCGGCATCCCCGCGTTCCATGTTTCCGACCCCGTCGCCCTTGCCGCTGCTGCCGGCGCGGTAGCCGTCCTGGCCCTGGCGCTGCTGCTCTCCTCGAAGCGTTCCCACGCGTAGGGGCTGGGTTTGCGCCGAGTCCCCAGGCGTGGGCTCGGTGCTGAAATTCCGCGAGCTTTCACCGAAGCCGCCTTCCGCAAAAACCGCCGTCTGATCGGCATGCGCGAATCGCGCACCGGTCGGGCGCGGCTTTTCGTTGTCAAAAAGCGAAGTCGTGCGCTATAGTTTCACACGGCGAAAACGTCCAGGCACAATCGTTGGGCGAGCAACGGGCTTTGGCGGCATTCATGGAAATGCCGCTACGTGTCCTTCTCGATTTTGCGACCGTAAGCCGCTAATCTGGGCTTGTCGTCTCGCGGCGGATCGGTTTGTTGACTTACTGTCAGACCGGTGCCATGGACGTTACGTTTCGTCACGATACGGCATCAAAAGCGTTACAGCTTGCGTGGCGGATGTAGTATGTAGGGTACTATGTTTCCCTTATCAAACGAATGGCTTGCTGCCTGCAAGATATATCGGCAGCCGCGCAAGGCGGACGGGGCAAGCGGATATTATGAACGGTTGGCGAACGGGTCGCTGAAAGGGGGATTGATGGCAGATCAATCGGATGGCAACCTTGCCCCTAAGGGGAAGAAAGGGAAGTTGACCAATTCCCAGCTGCGCCTGCTCGGCTTCGTTGCGGCTTACGGCCCAGATGGTTGCTCCGAGACCAAGCAAGCGCTGGCGGGAAAGCTGCAAATCAGCTTGAAAACAGTGGATCGTGCGATACATCGCTTGCGCGAAGAGGGGCTTATCACGTCGCATGCTCGTTTCGGGGAAGACGGCACGCAGCTGAGTAACACCTACATCGCTGCCGCAATGGACGGTGAGGGTGATCACCAAGACTCGCAGAGTGAGCAGGAATAGGCCTTTTGAGCTAGCAGGCTCAAAAGGCCTATTCCTTATTAAGTCCTAGAAGGACCAAACTCCGAAAGCAAAGGAGATGCATGCTGCTTTGCCTTGCCCTATGCTGATTGATCAAGCTCAGGGTGACTTGCGCATTGCGGGCGCCTTTGCCCTACTTCCCGAAAAATGCGCGGGTGAGGCCTGCTCGGGTTTGCGTGTCGGTCTTGCTGTAGATGCTTGTCAGGTGGCGTTGCACCATGCGCAGCGAAATCCCCAGGTCATCGGCTACTTGCTTGAGCGGGCGCTCGTCGGCGGTTACGGCGCGCAGCACTTCTTCCTCGCGCGGGGTCAGGCCGCTTCGGCTGATGAACTCGGCCTGCACCTCCTCAAGTGTCGGCGCGGCCGCGGCGGCAAGGCCCGCCTGGATGGCCTCGCGTTCCCCGACCGTGGACGGCAGGCGGAACAGCCCGGCGCCCACGAACGCAACGCTGACCAGCACGAACAGGATCAGCGACGCGATCATCACGGCCGCGATGCCCGATTGCGTCAGCATCATGGAGACCCCCGACACGGTGAACGCGCACAGGTTGTTGGCGGCGCGGCCCATGCCTGCCCACAGCTGCGGCGTGTGCATGCGCGGCGCAAGCTGCAAAAACGTGGTGGTGAAGAACGCGACGAAGAACCCGGAGCTCACGTAAAACACGATCAGCCCGATCACGGGGCTTGCTCCGGCCTCAACGGCCAGGATCGATATGGTGGACAGCACCGTGACCGCGAACATGATGAACCCCATGTAGCGGCGTTCGCGGATGTCGAACAGAACGCCGGCGGCAAGACCGCTTGCTGCAAGGAACAGGCGCGGCCACGTCTCGACCGAGATTGAGCCCTGCGCGTTCGCAAGAGTAACCACGTTGTCCAGCGTGGAGAACATGCAGGCCAGCAGCACCACAAGCGCAAGAAGCCAAACAGCGCGGATAGCGGTTTTTGCTCCGCCTGGGGCTGATTGCTGCGAGGAGTCGGCGGCCGCCTGTTCCGGGCGGCCCGTCTTCGTCAGGGCCGCCAGGCTCGCTCGAATCGATTGCTCTTGGCGGGTGATTTGCCGCGACGACTTCGTCGCCGCTGTTCCGCCTGCATGCTCGCCAGTGGTCCCATCACTCTTTTGACCTGCGGATTCGCCATCGCGTTCTCCCGCCGCCGCAAACACGGCGAGCGCGGCGACGCCGACGCACAAAACCGCTGCGCCCGCCATGCCCGCAGGCACGAACTGGTTGCTCAGGAATTGCAGCAGGATGCCGGCGGCGTAAGCTGCGCCGGCCCCCTTGGCAAGCGACGGGCTTCCCTCGAAGGTGCGCGCCATGCTCCAATGCGCTTCAGCCCCAAGGCTCCCCAGCAGGAAGAACGCGATACAACCTGCGATTTGCATCGCAAGTGCGCTTTCCGCAACGGCAATCGTGACCAGGGCCGCAATAGCCCCGACGGCCTCGACCGCCCGAAGCGCGCGTCGTCCCCCTGCCAGCTTCGAAATCGGCGCATAAGCCAGAAAGCCGACAACGCTTGCGCCAAGGATCATCGCCTGGGCGCCCACAACCCTTTCGGCGCTGATAAGCAAGCCGATCCGGCTATCGAAGAAAAACTCGCTTCCCAAGAATGCGAACGTGAACAGCGCCAGCGCGGAAAGCGATTGGAAGGATTGTCTATCGACCGAGAACACGGCGCTCCTTGCAGTGCGGATGATTGGGTCTGCAATCGATTCTACCAATGCTCATGTGGCGCGTAGGTAAAAAGTTACAAGCGGCCAGCTTTTGCTGCGCGAGGGCAGGGAGGGGACCCAGCGCACGGGAGAACTTTCCGACTGGTTTTGAGCAAGAGCATGGAAGAGTGCCTGGCCGACAGCGCGCAAAGATAAGCGTATCGGACTATATGTGCCGGACGAGGTGGTTTTGCGGTATCGCGGAAAGCCTCGGCCTGCTCGATTTCCTCAATCGCAAGCAACCGCATCGCGATACAGTCTCGCGCAAAGCGAGATGATGTGGGTTCGGCTGCATCATCTCGCTTTGCGCTCGATTGGTTTTCTCTACTGTTCGATGGCTTTGCTCACTAGATTTGCCAGCTTCTCCAAATCGTTGGCATCGGGGTGGGATAGGGCTTTGTCGAAGTTCTCGATCATGGTGTCGATGTTGGGCATGTGGTCAGGCTGTTCCTTCATTTTCACGTAACGTTCGCGCACGGAATGCGGCATTTTGCCCTGGCACATGAAGGTCCCGATCACGGTGTTGCTGTCATCGATGAACGCCTTCGTTTTGTCCAGAATCGCTTGGAAATACGCCTCGCTGCCGCCAAAGCCGGCGGTACCGTACAGGAAGATTTTCCGGTTCCTCAGCTGTTTCAGCAGCTGCTGCGTTTCCCGGTCCGCCACGCCTTGGTTCGTCCAAAAGCCCACGAACAGCGTTTCCGACGCGGGGATTGCGCTGTTGGCGCAGCTGCCGTCACCGTAGCTGCTGTCGCTGCCATCGAAGCCGCTCTTGTTGTTGCCGTTGGCTATGCTGCATTCGCTGTGATCGCGGTTACCGTCGCTGTCAAAGCCGCCGTCAACGGCATCATTCACGCTCCCGAAATACTCGCACGTCCCTTCCGGCAGCGCTTCGCGAACAGTCTCCGCAAGCTCGGCGGTATTCCCCGTTCTGCTGCTGAACACGATCGAATAACCCTTGCCGCTCATGCCTGCCCTGCCTCCCGTTGCTTCCATAGTCGTTTTACCCTTTGGGATAGGATTGCCTTTTATATCGATTTTATCCCTCGGCAAGCACCCCAGCACAACGTTGCCTGCCATCCTCTCCCAAAACGCAAAAAGCCCGCGGGGGATTCCCCCGCGGGCTTCGCAACCTCGCTCTACAGCGAGCTTGTCTCGCCGAGCGATTTGCCGGCGGTCTCGGGCGCCATGAAGATCGACAGCACCAATCCCAAGATCACCAGGCCGGCGGCAACCAGCATGGTGGGCCCGATGCCGAACGCGGCCATGAAGATCGGCGTGCCGTACGTCGCTACGATCGTGCCGACGCGCGAGATGCCGATGGCCAAACCCACGGCTGTCGCCCTGACCTCGGTGGGGAACAGCTCGTTGGGGTAGAGCCACTGCAGGATGCCCGGTCCGCCGCTGAAGAATGCGTACAGGCCGAACGCGCAGATGATCACCGGCAGCGGCGCGGTGGGGAACAGGCCCAGCACCACCAGGCCCACCGCCATCAAGAACAGCGAGCGGATCAGCAGCGGTCGGCGGCCCATGGAGTTCAGCCAGAACATGGCCGGCAGCGAACCCACCAGGAAGAACAGGCTCAGCACGCTCTCGCCCAGGATCGCGCTCTTCCCGACGCCCAGGCCGAACGCGGTCATGATCTGCGGGCCGAACGTGTAGATGGCGTACATGGGAACCACCTGGCACAGCGTCAGGATGCCCAGGAACACGATGCGCGCGGCATAGCCTTTCGAGAACACCTCGGCGAAGCCGGCCTTCGTCTTCGGCGCCTCTTCCTCGCCCTCGAGGGTCACGTCGGCGCCGTAGACGCGCAGGACCACCTTGAGCGCCTCCTCCTCGCGGCCCTTGCTCTTAAGCCACAGGGGGGACTCGGGAACCTTGCACCTGCCGATCAGCAGGAACACGCAGGGGATGATGGCCGACCCGAGCATCAGCTTCCATCCGTTGTCGACGTCGCACAGGCAATAGCCCACAAGCGCCGCCACGGTGGCGCCGAGGTACCACGCCGCCGAGACCATGCCCATGGAGATCGCGCGATGGTGCTTCGGCGTGAATTCGGTGATGAGCGACGTGGCGATGGGGTAGTCGGCGCCCACGAACACGCCGATGAAGAAGCGGTATATCACCAGCTGCATGGGCGTGGCGTCGGTCATGCTCAGGGCTGAGAACAACGCGATGGCGATGATGTCCAAGACGAACATCTTCTTGCGCCCGATGATGTCGGTAAGATAACCGCCCACGATGCTGCCAACCAGGATGCCCAGCAGCACCGACGCGCCGATCGCCGCCGTCCAGTGCGTGCTCAGGCTCATCTGCGCCGTGATCTGCGTCAACGCTACGCCGATTAGCGACAGCACGTAGCCGTCAAGGAAGGCGCCTCCGCTCGACACCAGCGTGATCTCGCGCAGAAACGGCGTCATGGCGGCTTCGTCAAGGGTCTTCTTCCCGCCCTTCGCACCGTTCGCCGGCGCCTCTTGGGAGCCCCTGACACGGCCCGCGCCCTTCGCGGCCCGCTTCTCGCCGCCCTTCGGCACCCAGGCCAACGGCATCACGTCTCGCTTTTGCTCGATTGCGTCGTCCATGAGCGCCGTCCTTTCCGTTCGTTGCCGTTATTTCAAAAGCTTCTTCTCGATCTTCATGCTGCAGGTGCGGGGGAAGTCCTCGACGATCTCGACGATGGAGGGCACCTTGAACGCGGCCATGTTGCCCTCGCAGTACGCGATCACCTCATCGGCGTCGATGGTCGCGCCGTCCTCGGCCAGCACGAACGCCTTCACCGCCTGGTCGCGGATGGGGTCGGGCACGCCGATGACCGCGGCCTCCTTGATGCTGGGGTGCTCCTCCAGGATGCCCTCGATCTCGGTGGTGGAGATGTTCTCGCCCGAGCGCTTGATCATGTTGCTCTTGCGGTCGAAGAAGAAGAACCAGCCGTTCTCGTCGTAGTAGCCCTTGTCACCCATGCGTAGCCAGCCGTCGCTGGACAGCGCCTCGGCCGTGGCGGCCTCGTTGCCCAGGTAGCCCAGCATGATCGAGCGCCCGGGGACGCCCTTCACGCAGATCTCGCCCACTTCGCCGGCGGGCAGCTCGTTGCCCTCTTCGTCGACGATCTTGGCCTCGTAACCCAGGCCAACGCGACCGATGGAGGGCCAGTTGCGCTCGCCGGTGGGCGGGTCGGTCAGCACCCAGCCGACGGACTCGGTGGAGCCGTAGGTGTTCATGATGCGCACCCCGTAGCGCTCCTCGAAGGCCTCCTTCTCGCGTGCGGACACGGGCAGGAAGTACAGCATGTCGCGCAGGCAGTGGTCCTTCTCGTCCGGGTCCACCGGCTGCAGCATCAGCGTGCGCAGCATCATGGCCACGCACTGCGCCAGTGTTGCGCGGTACTGGCGGATCTGGCTCCAGAACCTGCTCGCGCTGTACTTCTCGACCACGATGAGCGTGGCGCGGGCGGTCAAGACCGGGGTCAGCGCCGCCAGTTGGAAGTTGGAGTGGCACGCGGGCATGGTGGAGAACATGCGGTCTTCGGAGGTCATGGCCGTCTCCCAGTCACCGTAGTAGCCGGAGTAGACCATGTTCCCGTGGGTTAAGATGACGCCCTTGGGGTTGGAGGTGGTGCCGCTGGTGAACAGGATCTCGCACGGGTCGTCGGGGGACAGGTCGCTCGGGACCTCCAGCTCGGTGCCCTCGGCGGCTACCAGCTCGGAGAACAGCGGGTAGCCCATGGCCTCCTTGCCGCCTTCGCTGCGGGTCACGATGATGCCCTGGTCAAGCCTGCCGCCGGCGTGGATGGCGTCGTAGAGCTCCACGTAGCAGGGCTCCACGACCGCACGGCGGGTGGAGCACATGTCAAGCGCGTACTCGCACTCGGCCTGCAGATACTGCTCGTTCATGGGGACCAGCACGGCGCCGATCTTGGCAAGGCCGAACAGGCACATGAGGAACTCGGGACAGGTGTGCATCTGCACGGCCACGTGCTCGCCGCGCTCCACGCCCTGGCTCAGGAACATGTTCGCCGTCTGGTCGATCAGCTCGTTGAAGGCGCGGTAGCTGTAGGTGGCCACATTGCTCTCGCGGTCCTGGAAGATGAAGAAGTCCTTGTCGCCGCACTCGCGAGCGAGCTTGTCCCACAGGCTTGCGAGCGTTTCGTTGCCAACGATGTCGACCATGTCTTCTCTCCCTTGATCCCTTGACCGTTGCTTCCTAGCTTTGGCGCCGTTTCAGATGTCTTGCATTCGACGAGGGGTGCTCCATACCCCGTCGAATGCAAGGCCCCTATAGAAGCCGGGCCCTTCTCAGGGCCCGGCCGTCATTCCGAAAGGGGAGCCTTCCTCTCGGAACCTTCAGCTGTTATTCAGCGACCTTGACGACGCCGCTCTCGTTCAGCGCGGCGATCTGGTCGGCCGTGTAGCCGAGCTTGGTCAGCACGTCAGCGGTGTCGCCGCCCTGCTTGGGCATCGGGCGCCACACCTGGCCGGGGGTCTGCTGGAACTTGGGGAACACGCCCAGACCCTTGAAGGTCTTGCCGTCCTCGGTCTCCCAATCCATGAAGTCATCGCGCAGCTTGAGGTGCTCTTCCTTCACGAGGTCCTCGAACTCCATGACGACCTGAGCGGCGATGCGGTGAGCAGCGAAGTCCGCCTCGATCTCGTACTTGGAGTGCTCCAGGCAGTACGCCTCGAACGCAGCCTCGATCTCGGCAGCGTGCGGGTTGGCCAGCCACAGGCCGGAGGTGTCCTCCGGGATGTCCTCGGTGCCCCACAGGTGACCCAGGCCGATGGTCTCCAGGAAGTACTTGTTCTGGTCGACGCCGTACAGGCACACGCCCAGGAAGCCGTCGTTGCACTTGTACTCGCCGATGCCGCAGAGGTTCTGGTTGCGAGCGCCCGGGCGAGGCCACAGGATGCCCTCGTTCAGGTAGTCGACCAGGTAGTACTGGCCGATGGCCAGCAGCGTCTCGTACATGGCCAAGTCGATGCTCTCGCCCTTGCCCGTGCGGTTGGCCTTATGCAGCGCAGCCAGGGTGGAGGAGACGATCATCAGGGAGTTGAAGTAGTCGCCAGCGTAGGGGCCGGGGTTCATCGGCTGCTCCTGCGTGCCGTTCTGGCTCATGTAGCCGGAGTAGGCCATGACGGTCAGGTCGTAAGCGGCGCGCTTGACCATCTTCGGGTCGCCGGACTGGCCGAAGCCGGACAGGTGCACGATGACGAGCTTCGGGTTGATCTCCCACAGCACCTCGTCGGTGATGCCCTTGCGAGCCCAGGTGCCGCCCTTGGAGGCCTCGATGAAGACGTCGGCGTCGGCCAGCATCTTGAACAGGATCTCCTTGCCCTCATCGGAGAAGTAGTTCATGGAAACGGAACGCTGATTACGGCGCTCAGCCTGCTTGACGTAGGCGGTGTCGCGGATGGTGTCGCCGGCGCCGGTGTTCTCCAGCCACGTGACGTCGGCACCCCAGTCGGCCATGAGATCGCAGGCCTTCGGCGCTGCCAGCTCGACTGCTGCGTAAACGACCTTGACGTCGTCCAGAACGCCGAAGGACGGCTTGTTGGTTTCAAGAGCCATGATGAATTCCTTTCGATTCGGCGGCGCGCCTGCCGCGCCGCCGTCTGTTGGATCCGTTTGCTAGCCGCGTGAGTTAGTCGCGGTACTTCTTCAGCTCGAACTTGGAAGCGGTGAGGATCATCATCTCGTCGGTGCCGCCGGAGACGCGGTCCACACGCAGGTCGCGCCAGATGCGCTGAGCGCGATGCTCGCCGGCCACGGCCACGCCCGCCAGGATCTGCATGCCGTCGTCGACGACGGAGAAGGCGGAGTTGGCGCAGTAGTACTTGCACATGGCGGCAGCGCCGGGATCGAACTTGCCGTCGTTGTTGTCGGCCTCCCAAGCCGTTTCGTACAGCATGTTCTTCATGTTCTTCAGCTTGATGGCCATCTCAGCGACCTTGAGCTGGTTGAGCTGCTGACGGCCGATCGGCTTACCGAAGGCGATACGCTGGTTGGCGTGACGGCAGGCATCCTCGTACACGGCGATGGACATGCCGTAGTCGGAGCAGCCGACCAGCCAACGCTCGAAGTTGAAGTCGTTGATGCCGCGGGAGAAGCCGTTGCCCTCCTTGCCGAAGATGTCCTTCTCCTCCAGCTCGACGTTGTCCATGTAGACCTCGCAGCAGGAGTCCATGCGCAGGCCCAGCTTGTGCAGCGGGGACAGGGAAACGCCCGGCTTGGACATATCCAGGAAGAACTCGGTGAACATCTCCGGATCGTCGGCGTTCTTGGCCATGATGACCAGGTACTTGACGCCAGCGGAGGAGGTGATGAAGGTCTTCGTGCCGTTCAGGTAGATCTTGCCGTTCTCGCGCTTGTACGTGGTCTGCAGGGCGGCAACGTCGGAACCGGCGCCCGGCTCGGTGCAAGCGGAGTTCCAGATCTGCTCGCCGGTGCCCAGGGTGGACAGCACGGCCTCGATCTGCTCCTCGGTGCCCTCGCGGATGATGGTCTCGAAGCCCGGCAGCTGGTACAGGACGTAGGTCGGGGCGCCGTAGCGGCCCAGCACCTCGTACACGGCCATCATGGTGACGGCCGGCTGCTCCAGACCCAGACCGCCATGGCTCTCGGGGAGCATGATCAGGTCGAAGCCCAGCTCGCACAGACCGCGGACCCAGCGCAGCGGGTACTCGTGCTTCTCGTCGCACTCGGCGAAGTAAGCCTCCCAGTTCTCGCTCTCCATGTAGTCGCGGTAGCTGTCGACGATCAGCTCCTGCTCATCGGTCAATTTGAAGTCCATTGCATTCTCCTTGTCGATATCCAGAGCGGCCTTTTGCCGCGCTGTCACAATGTGGTGGGTAGTGCGTATCGGCTACGGTTAGCAGCCCATCTGCTGACGGAAGTGCTCCGCGCCGTGCTCGAGCGCCAGGTTGGCCTCGTCAAGCATCTTGGTGTAGTGCAGGAACGCGTGGATGACGCCTTCGAACATCTCGAAGCGGTGGGGGATACCGTATTCCTCGAGGATCGTCGCAAGTGCCGTGCTGTCGTCCTTCAGGGGGTCGTACTCGGCTGCGGCGATGTAGCAGGAAGGCATGTCGCGCGTAAGGTCGTTCAGGAAGAGGTTCGCGTAGGGGCTCGTCTCAAGCTCCGCCGTATCCTCGGCGTAGAGCTCCTTGTACCATTGCCACTCAGCCTCGGTCAGGCCGTCCCAGGGGCCGCCCAGAAGGCGCTGGGAGGCCGAATCCTTCAGGCCGTACCAGCCGTAGAACAGCAGGAGGCATTTGACGTAGTCGGAGCCTCCCAGCTCCTCGCGCAGGTACATGGTGGCGGCCAGGCTCAGGTGAGCGCCGCCGGAGTCGCCGGCGAAGGACAGGCGGTTGCCGTCGATGCCGTACGCCTCGCCCTGCTCGTGTAGGTGCTTGGCGACGCAGGCGACTTCTTGAACCGCCACGGGGAACTTCGCCTCGGGCGAAAGACGGTAGTCCACGGCTGCCACCGCGGCGCCCGTCTTGCTCGCCAGGACGCGGCAGATGCGATCATGCGTGTCCAGGTTGCCCAGGACGAAGCCGCCGCCGTGCGCGTAGACGATCGCCGGCAGGGTCTCGCCGTCGTTCGCAAGGCTTGCGCGGTCCTTGGCGGGGTAGTACAGGCGAACGGGGATGTCCCCATGCGGGCCCTCGACCTTGCAGTCGACCTTCTCGGCCATTTCCGGGCCGCCCTCTACCCAGTACGCACGCCCAGCGGTGTAGTTCAGGCGTATCTGCTCGAAGCCGGCGCTCGTGTCGTTGGCGTTTCCTGCGAGCTCGTCTTCCTTGGCGAGCACCGCGCGCATGCCCTCGTTGATTTTCGAGAGGACGTCGATCTTGTTCATGTCTCTTCCTCGATCTTCTAGGGCGCCGCCTTGTGGGCGGCGCGCCTGAACGGCTGGGATGGGTAAGTAAACGCTAGTTGGCGGACTCCGCCTTGGCGGCGTTCTTCTTCATGGCGCGGCGCGTCATGACCAGGCAGAAGCAGCCCAGCACGGCGAAGACGACCAGTGCGATGAAGATGGTGTTGAAGGCGTCCGCGCCCTGGGCGTCGATCAGGCCGCCGAACCAGGTGTGGACGAAGGTGTCAGGCAGGAAGCCGATGACGGACAGCAGGCCCGAAGCGGTGCCGAAGATGCTCATCGGGACCTTGGCCTCGGTAAGGGGCGAGGAGCCGATGGAGAAGGCGCCGTAGGTCACGAAGCCGAGCACGACGACCAGCACGGCGATCGGGATGACCATGCTCGCCTCGCGAGGCATGATCATGAAGGCTGCCAGCACGATGACGCTTGCGGCGAAGAAGATCAGGATCGACTTCGAGGGGCTCTTCAGCTTGTCAGCGAAGATGCCTGCAGCCGGGCCGGCGATGAGGCCGATACCATAGGTACGGATAAGGCCGACGACGGAGACGATGGCCACCGGAGCGGCGAAGCAGGTGGTCATGAACGGCGTGGTGTAGGTGACGCCCATGTACACCAGGTACACGAAGAAGTAAGCCAGGCAGGCCCAGATGACGCCGGGGTGCTTGATGGCCGTGACGACCTCGCTCAGGCTGAACAGCTTGGCGTTCTTGTCGATCTCGCCCTTGAAGTCGGGGACGAAGATGAAGGACAGCACGGCGAGCAGGGCGATGAGGGCGCCCAGGAAGACCAGCAGGACCTGGATGCCCTGGGAGGCGTCGGCGACGGCGGAGATGATGGCCGTGTTGATCAGGCCGACGATCAGGCCGGCAGCGCCGTAGATGGAGTAGCTCACGCCGATCTTGGAGGCGTAATCGTCCTCAGAGCAGCACAGGCGGACGATCTTGAAACGCGTGCCCCACCAGATCAGGATGGTGGTGATGCCGTAGCCGACGAACACCACGTAGAGCATCTGGATGGACGGCAGCATGGCGTAGATGAAGGTCAGGACAGCGGTGGCGCCGAAACCGACCCAGGACAGCGTGCGCATGCGCACCTTGTCGGCGATGATGCCGGCGGGTAGATAGGTGATCACAGCGACGATGGCATAGCAGGAGAGCAGCGCGCCCAGGTCGGCATTGGTGCAACCGAGGCCCTGCATCAGGGGCTCGTAGAAGACGTTCTTCAGGTAGATGGGCGTGTAGATGATGGACGAGCCCATGGAAACGAGGACGATGAGAAACCACTTGTGGAAACCGGTCAGGTCCTTGTAAGTGACCTCGCCCTTGCTCTTTGCGAGCAGAGACATTGTTGGATCCTTTCTTCGTGCGGATTCGCCCGGTCCGTTACCGGGCGGTCGGTGCGGCTGTGCGCCGCTCGGGGCGAAGGGGAAGGAGGGTAGCCGTCTTCCCCTTCGCAAGGAGAAAAGAAGCGGGAGTTACTTGCCCTGCCAGTTCGGCGTGCGCTTCTCGACGAAGGCTGCGGGGCCCTCGATGCCGTCCTCGGTCTTCTCGATGAAGCGATAGGCGGCGTCGCAGTAGCGCATTGCGTCCTCTTCGGACATCTGGGAAGCGGCATGCACGATCTGCTTCGTGAACTTCAGGGACAGCGGAGCGTTCTTGGCGATCGTGGAAGCGATCTCCAGAGCCTTGTCCATGAGCTCCTCGGCCGGCACGACGTAGTTGACAAAGCCGATCTCCTTGGCCTCGTCGGCGTGCACCAGGCGAGCGGTCAGCAGCATGTCCATGGCGGCCTTGCGCGGAACGTCGCGGGCCATGCGGACTAGGCCGCCGGTGGAGGCGATCAGGCCGACCTTGGGCTCGGTCAGGCCGAAGCGGGCATGCTCGGCAGCCACGACGATGTCGCAGGAGACGGCGATCTCCATGCCGCCGCCGGCAGCAACGCCGTTGACGGCGCAGATCGTCGGCTTCGGGCACAGACGATCGGTGATGCCGCCGAAGCCATGGTCGGTGACGGTCATGCACTCGCCGCCGCTGGACAGCTCGGAGAGGTCCTCGCCGGCGCAGAAGGCCTTCTCGCCGGTGCCGGTGACCACGATGACGCGGACGCGCTTATCCTTCTCCGCCTTGTTCATGATGTCTTCCATGGCGGCAGAGGTCACTGCATTGATAGCGTTGCGCTTCTCGGGGCGGTTGATGCGCATGATGAGCACGCCGTCCTCGCGAAGGTCGGTGACGACCTCTTGGGTTCCGTGGAAATCTGCCATTGCTCCTCCTTTTATATGGATTGCCTTGAGCCGTTTCGGCGAATGCTGTGCGCCTCGTGTCGTTCCTTTGATTTTGATTCGGACGTTTCGCGAGATGCACGCTCGGCTCGATTTCGCATGCTAGGAGCCGGGGTAGGCGGAAACATCGCCACAACTTCGGTAAAGCGCTAATAGCAAGAAATGGGGGCATCACTCGAAATTTGCGAGTGAGGTTTGCGGGGTGTCATCCGTGGCGATGGCGCCAAAATCGAATCGAGCGCTTTTGCGCCCCTTGAGAGGGGCAAAAAGCCCATATAAAGGCGTACGTATGCTCTCAACAGGTGTTTTTCACGCATAGTTAAAAAATAAGTAAGCGGGTATTCACGGGTATTTGGCGATGACAGGTGGGGTGAGGGAGCGCAATATCGCCTTGTCACGTAAGCGACCCGCCGAAACGGACAGGCATCACGCAAGCACGGATGCACAACCCGAGAAGGGAAGTTGGAGCGGTCGCTTCGAAGGAAAAGTACCTCTGTAACAAGTGTATGAAGGGAAGGCTCAAGATGAAGATAGCCGCTGCATTCAAGGTGGTTCCTGACGATCAGGACATCAAGGTCGCCGGTGATCGCACGCTGGATTACTCCAAGGCGAAGAACACCATCTCCGTGTACGACCTGAACGCTCTGGAGGTGGCTGCTCAGCTGGCCGCCGAGGTCGATGGCTCCGCTGCTGTGGCCATTACCGCGGGTCCGGCTTCCATCGACGAGGCCAAGCTCAAGAAGAGCGCTCTGGCCCGTGGCGTTGACGAGCTGTTCATGACCGCCGACGACGCTTGCGCCGGCATGGACGCCAAGGCTACCGCCGCCGAGCTGGCCAAGCTGGTCGCTCAGATCGGCGGCGTGGACCTGGTCGTCTGCGGCGACGGTTCCGCCGACAACTACGCTCAGCAGGTCGACGTGCAGCTGGCTTGCAAGCTGGGTTGGCCCGTGGTGAACGCCGCCACGAAGATCACCTGCAAGGGCGACGTGCTCGAGGTCGAGCGCACGCTCGAGGATGCCGTCGAGGTCGTCGAGGTCTCCCTGCCGGCCGTCGTGTCCGTCACCCCGGACGCCGCCGAGCCCCGCATCCCGGGCATGAAGGACATCCTGGCAGCCGGCAAGAAGCCGATGAACGTTGCCGGTGCTTCCGACGTCGCAGCCGCCGCTATCGAGGTCCTCGACTGCAAGGCTCCCGAGCAGGCCGACCGTAAGCTGGAGATCTTCGACGCTTCCGAGGACGGCGCTATCGACAACTTCGTGGCCGCCATCAAGGCAGCCCTGTAGGCCTAGGCGTAAATCAAGCAAAAGAAAGGCAGAGTGGATACTCATGAAGGCATTGATCATCGCTGAGCACGCAGCTGCGGCCGCAGAGCTGGTTGCAGGCGCTCGCACCATGGCCGACGAGGTCGTGGCCATCTCCTTCGGCGGCGCTTACGAGTGCGGCGCCGACAAGGTGCTCAACATCACCGTTCCCGAGGGTCTGACCGTTGATTCGGCCGTCGAGACCGTCAACGCCGCGTTCGACGCTGAGAACCCCGAGGTCGTCCTGGTGGAGGCTTGCCGCCACATGAAGGTCATCGCCGGCAGCCTGGCGTTCCACGCCGACACCGCCGTCATCACCGACGTCACCGCTTTCGAGGCCGAGGGCGCCAAGAGCATGTACTTCGGCGGCATCGCCGAGCGCGTGCAGAAGGCCGCTGGCAACGTTGCCATCTACACCGTCGGCGCTGGCGTGCTCGATGGTGCCGAGGGTGCTAACGGCTCCGTCGCCGAGCAGGAGTGGGTTGCTCCCGCTCGCCCGGTGAAGGTCGTTTCCTCCCAGGTCATCGAGAAGAGCGGCGTGAACCTGTTCAAGGCCGACGTCGTCGTGGCCGCTGGCCGCGGCTTCGCCGAGGAGTCTCAGCTGTCCCTGGCCAACGACCTGTGCGACAAGCTGGGTGCCGGCCTTGCCTGCTCCCGTCCGCTGACCGAGGGCGTCAACTGGCTGCCGACCGAGCGCTACGTCGGCGTTTCCGGCCTGATGCTCACTCCGAAAGTCTATATCGCCGCGGGCATCTCCGGCCAGATGCAGCACATGGTCGGCTGCAACCGCTCCGGTGCCATTTTCGCTATCAACAAGGACAAGAACGCTCCTATCTTCAAGCAGTGCGACTTCGGTCTGGTGGGCGACATCAAGGATGTCCTGCCGGCCATCACTGCAGCCCTGTAAGGGGACTCCTTCCGCACCGCGCTCCTCGCGTAACCCTTGCGCGATAACCTCTCCTAAGGTTCGACCCCTCCAAAGGTTCGACCCCTCCAAAAGATGACACCCCTTTACATCTTTGCAAATGGAGCACGGTGCGGGAGTCTCGATAGTTAATGAATTGGCGGCCGGCTTCGGCCGCCAATGAAAGGATATCTACATGTCAGATTTCGACATCATCGTCGTGGGATCTGGCTGCGCGGGCGGCGTGGCGGCTTACGTGGCCGCATCCGCCGGCAAGTC
>OKVV01000313.1_pt1 | contig 33380 bp, 25 predicted proteins | sample 1606871 | NCBI WGS metagenome assembly OKVV01 (sample SAMN03281011, study PRJEB24777) | human gut metagenome | isolation source: fecal sample PR176 from 1 month old male Indian infant, caesarean delivered... | place: Singapore | collected 2006-01-13
TGGTAGCGGTGACTGGATTCGAACCAGTGACGCCACGGGTATGAACCGTGTGCTCTAACCAACTGAGCTACACCGCCAAAAAGCTGGAGCCTGCGATCGGACTTGAACCGACGACCTCTTCCTTACCAAGGAAGTGCTCTACCGACTGAGCTACACAGGCGAAAGATGGTGGGCGCGCTAGGATTCGAACCTAGGTAGACAGAGTCAACGGGTTTACAGCCCGTCCCCTTTAACCACTCGGGCACACGCCCATGTTTCGCTGCTTAATTCATGTGCATTTATCAAGCTGCCTGCTTGCGGATCGGTGAGAACCCGAACGCGCGAGCAGTGGAATCATACGCTAGCTGAGAAACCGTGTCAACCCTTTACACGGCCCCGGGTGTATCCTCTTCAAAGCTTCACAAACTTTGAATCCTTATCACCCGTTGCTGTAAGCTGTTCGGCTTTCCAGCAGGCGTTCCACTTCGAAGCTCGCTGTCGTGAGCTCCGCAAGCGAGGTAGTATATTACGGGATAGTAGACGTTGTGGCAACCCCTTTTTTTCAACTTTTTTTGAAAGATGGGGCCTCTTTGCACGTGCAGGGCTCCTCCATTCGTAAGGCAAGTATTGTTTTCCCTGTTCAGCTTTATGCTAGCACCATTTTGCCGTCAATTGAGCGAATCTCATCCTGTGCCCTGCCCTCCATTACGTTATCGGCAATGAAGCCTCCGCAGCCATTGGACCCATCACTTCCCTCCTACGGTATTGCACGTTGCCTATCGATCACATGCCCAAAAACAAATCGGGGGGAAGGCCCATATGCCTTCCCCCCGATTACATGCTAATCAGACTATGCTCTCTAGAATCTATTCCGTCTAGAACTGCAGTGCGTTCGTAAAGTTTGACCACGAAAGCGAGTCGGTATTGCGGACGCATGCGCCGAACGTGGGAGCATGCACATAGGGAGTTCCGCCGTAGCCGCCGGCGATTCCCACGTGGCCGTAACGCCACAAAACATCACCCGGACGCGCCTCGCTGACGGATACCACTCGAGTAGCACGAGCCATCTGAGCCTCGCTTTGATGCGGCAGTTCAATGCCAAGCTGACGATATGCCCACGTGACCAAGCCGGAGCAGTCGAACGAATCGGGTCCCTCGGCGCCCCAAACGTACGGGCAGCCGATACGCGAGCAAGCGTAGGAATACGCGGCGCTATTGTCTCCCGCGGAGCCGCCGCCGCCAGGATAGACGATGGTGCTTCCGCCGCCGTTGCCGCCGCCATCATTGCCGCCGCCGCCCTGGTAGCCGCCATCATTGCCGCCGGCAGCTGCAGCTGCAGCCTCCGCCTCTGCCTGTGCCTGGGCAGCCGCTGCGGCAGCGGCCGCAGCCTGCTCCTGCTCAAGCAGGGCACGCGCCTCTTCGTCGAGGGAGTTCATAAGGTCGGTGGCGTTTTGCACCTTGACCTGAACCTCATCGTGGATTTGCTTGCATTCCGCAGCCTTCTGGGCAGCGATCTGCTCTTGGCGGGCAAATTCGTCTTTGGCAGCCTGAAGCTGCTCTCGAGCGGATTTAGTCTGGTCAACCAAATCGGCGTCGTTGGCGTTGATCTGGTTCAACAGCTCCCAGTTCTGAGTGAACTCGGCAAAAGAGGATGCGCCGAGCAGAAAGTCGATGAACGTGGTGGAGCCGGAACGGTACATGCTGCGGGCACGCGTGCTCAGGCGATCTTGCAGACCCTCGATTTCCTGCGTGGTCTCGTCGATCTTGACCTGCTGCTCATCCATGGAGCGCTGAGCGCGCTCTTGCTCGTCAAGAGCTGCATAGTAATTTTCGCCGGCGGTTTCAAGATCGGCCTGCAAGCCGACAAGCTGGTTGCGAACGGCATCCGCCTCGGCCTGCTTTTCAGCGGCCGTTTCAGCAAACGCGAACTCGGGGATGATAAGCGACGTGGCGCCAAGCGCCGCTGCGCCGCCGATAAATGCTCGCCTGCTGAGATCGATTATAGATTGGCTCATCCAAGAACCTCCTAGATTGAGCTTAGGTACTGTGATTACGGGCAATAGCATCGCATATGATAGCACGGAGAACGGTTGCAAGAAAAACGCTTGTGTGCTTGCGTTCATAAAACCAGTTCACGTGTATGCTTTTACGCAAACCCCCCGAAACGCGAAACGGGAAAGGGAGCCCAAGGCCCCTTCCCCGTCGAAATACCTACATATGTATCGCAGTTGCTACGCTGCCGCAGGATTCACATCCTCGTCCATACGCGCCTCAGTGTAGTGGTCAAACTCATCGTAGATCTCCTGCGAGGGCTCTGCCGTGAGCTTCGACACCACGAAGATGCACGCGAGCGAGATGATGAAGGCGGGCAGAAGCTCGTAGATGCCGAACACGCCGCCGAGCGGCTTGATGAGGTTGTGCCAAACCACTACCGTGATAGCTCCGCCGAGCATGCCCGCAAGGGCGCCGGGAAGGTTCGTGCGACGCCAATACAGGCTGCACAGCACGAGCGGACCGAATGAAGCGCCGAGGCCGGCCCATGCGTAGGAGACGACACGGAAGATGACGGAATTCTCGTCGAAGGCGATAAGGATGCCGATGATCATGACCACAGCCAGCGTGATGCGGGAGACGATCATAACCTGACGATCGGTGGCATCGCGCTTGATGATGCCGCGGAAGATGTTCTCGGCAACCGAGGAACCGGTGATGAGCAGATACGACGAAGCAGAGGACATGGACGCCGCCAGGATGCCGGACACCACCACGCCGCACATGAAGGCGGGCAGGATCATCTGGGCGATGACGATGAAGATGTTCTCAGCAGCCGCATTGGTGCCGAAATAGGTGGGCAGCATGGCGCGACCGATGAAGCCGATGCACAGGGCGCACACCATGGAGATGACGACCCACACCACGGCGATGATGCGCGATTGACGAACCTCTTCAGCTGAGCGGATGCCCAGGAAGCGCACGAGCACCTGCGGCATACCGAAGTAGCCAAGGCCCCAAGCCAAGGTGGAGATGATGGTGAGGATGCCGAAATCGGTAGGCTCGCCGAACAGCGGCTGATCGCCCTGGACCGCCTGCAAGCCCGTAGCAGCATCCATAATGGGCGTGGTGAGCTGCCCGCCGTTCAAGAAGCCGGGGATGTTCTGCAGGAAGGCCACCGTCACATCGACGCCGCCGACGGAGGCGATAGAGCCGATGAGCACCACGGCAAGCGCAAAGAACATGAGACAGCCCTGGATGAAGTCGGTTGCCACAACCGAAAGATAACCGCCCACCAGCGTGTACGCGAACACCACCACAGCGCCAAAGATCATCATGGCCGCATAGTCGATGCCGAACAGCGTGTGGAACAGCTTGCCGCAGGTGACGAAGCAGCTGCCCGTATATACGCAGAAGAACAGCAAGATGATGACCGCCGCCACCGTGGACAGGATGTTCTTCTTGTCATGGAAGCGGTTGGAGAAGAAGGCCGGAATGGTGATGGCATGCACGCGCTCGGAGTACTGACGCAGGCGCTTGGCCACGAACAGCCAGTTCAAATACGTGCCGATAGCAAGGCCGATGCAGGTCCACATGGCCTCGGAGGCACCGAAGAAGTAAGCAAGACCGGGGATGCCCATGAGCAGGTAGCCCGACATATCGGAGGCCTCGGCGGAAAGCGCAGTGAACCACGGGCCCACCTTACGACCGCCGATGAAGTACTCATCGGTAGAGGAGTTCGAGCGCTTGGCGTAGGAGAAGCCCACCGCCAGCACCACGACGAAGTAGATAACCATGGCCAAAACGACCAGCAAATCATTCGATTCCATGTTCTGTGCCCGCCCCTTATGCCGTTTTCAAGCCCATCCCCCAGGCAAACCGCACGGCCCTCCAGCCGGCATCGCCGAAATCCGGGAAACGGACGCATTTAACGACCGGTCGATTGTTTACATTGACGCTGGGATTATACTTGACTTTGCCTACCTCAGGTAGGTGTTTTCGATTGTTCTCACCCCGCAAACGGCGAAAGGATGCACCACGATGCCAGCTTACGCAGAGCTTGCCCACGAAGCGTTGGAATCAACGCGCAATGCGCTCACCCGCGAATACGAGTCTTTCAAGGCAAAGGGGCTGGCTCTGAACATGGCGCGCGGCAAGCCCTCCCGCGCACAGCTTGACCTGAGCATGCCCATGCTCACGTGCATCGTCGATGTCGACGACTGCACCGCCGAAGATGGCACGGACTGCCGAAACTACGGCGTGCTCGACGGCATTCCCGAGGCGAAGCGCCTTATGGCTGCCATGCTCGACGATGACGCCGAGCATGTGATGGTGTTCGGCAACTCCAGCCTGAACATCATGTACGACACCATGGCTCGTTGTTGGATATTCGGCACGCTGGGCCATACGCCTTGGTGCAAGCTTGACGAGGTGAAATGGCTGTGCCCCTGTCCGGGTTACGATAGGCACTTCGGCGCGACCGAGGCCTTTGGCATCAAGATGATCCCCGTTGCCATGAACGAGAACGGCCCGGATATGGACGAGGTGGAGCGCCTGGTTGCCGAAGATGCTTCGATCAAGGGCATCTGGTGCGTGCCGAAGTATTCCAACCCCAGCGGCGCAACCTATTCCGACGAGGTGGTACGCCGCTTGGCCGGCATGCCTTGCGCGGCCGACGACTTCCGTATCTTCTGGGATAACGCGTACGGCATCCATCACCTGAGCGACGACGCAGCGCAGCAGGACCAGCTACTCGATATCCGCCGCGCCTGCGATGATGCCGGAAACCCCGACCGCTGCTTCAAGTTCGCCTCAACCAGCAAGGTCACCTTCCCTGGCGCAGGCATCTCGGCCATGGCGGCAAGCAGCGCCAACATCGCGGACATGAAGGCGCATATGAGCCCGCAGATCATCGGCCACGACAAGCTCAATCAGCTGCGTCACGTGAAGTTCCTGCACGATGGGAAGGGCTTGGCGGAGCACATGGCCAAGCACGCCGCCATCCTGCGCCCCAAGTTCGAGCTGGTGGACCGCAAGCTGTCCGAGGGCCTGAGCGAAATCGGCGGCTGCACCTGGAGCAAGCCGCGCGGCGGGTACTTCGTCTCGTTCAACGCCCCCGCCGGATGCGCGAAGCGAATCGTGGAGCTTGCCAAAGACGCCGGCGTCACCATGACGGGAGCAGGCGCCACCTGGCCGTACAAGCAGGACCCGGCGGACAGCAACATCCGCATCGCCCCCAGCCTGCCGCCCGTCGAGGAGCTGGATGCGGCGCTCGACGTGTTCGTTTGCTGCGTGAAGCTGACATACGCGGAGAAGCTGCTGCAGGATTAAGCCGAACGCCCTGAGCAGAGGGTCGCTTTCGATGGGAGACCCGCCATCGCACCAAGGCAACAGGTTCACTGGCTTTCATGCCTGAACCCGCACGCCCCGCTAACGCGATAAGAGGCATTTCGTTCGCAAGGGGCGCACCGCTCGCCAACACACATATATAGGTAAGGCCCGCTCGATCGAGCGGGCCTTCATTGCGTTTGCTTCAGTTTGCGTTAGTCAGCTTGCTTCGCAGCGTTCCAGGTTTGCACGAGTTCTTGGGCAGCTGCATGCGGGTCAGGCGCGGCGCAAACCGCGGATACCACGAAGAAGCCGTCGACGCCGGTTTGCGCAACGGCGGGGATATCCGCCACCTTCACTCCCCCGCCAACCACGATGGGAACGGGGCTTGCCTGATGAAGCGCCGCCAAGTCTTCGAGGCTTTTCGTGATAATGGTGCCGTCCGCCGCCAAGCCGCAGTCGGTTTTCGTCGGCGTCTCATGCAGCGGGCCGACACCCAGATAATCGACCAACGACATATCGGCGGTTTTCACGTACTCGAGCATCTCGTCCGCGCGAGCGGAAAGACCGACCACCGCATCAGAACCGAGCAGGGCGCGGCACGCCTCGACGGGGATATCGGTCTGGCCAACATGCACGCCATCAACCTTTATTCCCTGCTGACGAGCAGCATATACCGCATCCAGGCGATCATCGACGAGCAGCGCCACGCGGTCTTGCGCACCGGCCTGCCGTATGACCTCGGATGCCTGGGCCGTGTAGGAGATCAGTTCACGAGCCGAGCACTCCTTCGAGCGGACTTGCACGCAGGTGAACCCTGCCGCGATGGCCTGAGCCACCACATCGGCGACGGGTCGGCCCAAGGTGTTTTCCGGACCCAGGACCAGATATGCGGAAATATCCAGATTATCTCGCATGCTCATGCTATTCCCCCTTTTCGGCATCTCCGTCGGCGACGTCGCTTTCAAGGATTGCGTCGACGCTTCGAACCTTCTGCTCCATCATGTTCTCGAACCCAGGGCGCACATCGGCCTTCAGGATAACCTCGGTGCGGATACCCTTCTGAGCCAAGACGAACGTGGCGTTGCGAACCACGGCCATGACCTCGTCCCATTCGCCTTCGATCTCGGTGAACATCGAATAGGTCTTGTTGGGCAGACCCGATTCACGGATGACGCGAACCACCTCTGCCACCTCGGGTGCAAGCTCATCGCCCACGCCGAACGGGGCGATGGCCACGGCAACCAGCGTGTTCACGATGCTATGCCTCCTGGATCTCGATGGAGTTGCCGGCAACCGCCTCGGGGGTTGCACGGAACAGCTCGTCGATGAAGACCACCTTGAAGCTTGCCGGAGCATCGGCGGCGGCTGCAGCCGCAACACCCGCCAGATTGTAGTGGTTCACCGCGGCAACAGCGGCCGTGAACGGATCGGTTTGCGTAGCGTATACGGCAAGCACGCCGCCCTGCGAACAGCCGAAGCCGGTGACCTTGCCCATAAGCGCGCTGCCGCCATGGCTGATGACGACCGAATGTCCATCGGTGACCAGGTCGGACTCGCCGGAGATGACGACGGCGCCTTCCGTATAGCGAGCCAGCGCGATAGCCGCCGCACGTGCAGCCTCCACCGTATCGGCGGTATCGACGCCGCGGGCGCGCGAAACATCGTCGGCCGTGCCCTCGAGACCCCACAGGCCGGCGAGCGCGATGATCTCGGAGGCGTTGCCGCGCACGATGGCGGGCTTATGCTGCTTGAGCTCGGACAGCAGCTTGGTGCGCAGGCTGCCGATGCCGATTCCCACCGGATCGAGCACCCACGGCTTGCCGGCGGCCTGCGCCGCTGCCGCCGTACGCGGGATGGTTTCCTCGTAAATGGGGAACAACGTGCCCATGTTCAGGTACACGGCGCCGCCTGCGGCAACCAGGGTTTCACCCTCGTCGGGCAGGTAAACCATGGCAGCCGAGCCGCCGACGGCGAGCTGGGCGTTGGCCACGAAATCGATGGTGACGGTGTTGGTGATGGATCCGGCCAGAGGAATGTTGGCGCGCACGTCGGCGACAGCTTTCGCGATAGATGCTTCGAGCTGTTTCTGTTCGATCATATTCTCTCCTTTGCAACGAAAAACGAGGACGCTACCGTAGAAGATGGCGCCCTCGTCCGTGCACGAGAGATGCTCCCTACGCCAGCGTTACCTGGACAGGTTCAAAGGGTTAGGCTTGCGCCCTCTCAGCGCCGACGTTGCCGCCGGGCACCCCTGCATCGAATCTGTTGTGCATATATTACACCGGCGCGTAAACCGCTCGCCTGTTAAACCGCCGAATGGACAAAGGAATCGCACGAGCCAAGCGAGCGGCTTTACCGCGCACGTCCTTTGCACGCTAAACAGCCGAACGGATGCGGAAAACCGAAAACAGCGGAACCTTTCGCCTTACCGTGCGCGGCGGGGCTTGCGGGACAGACGCAACGCCGCGATTTCGGCAGCCACCGCGCAAGCGGTGAAAGCAGCGGAGACGAACGGCATCGCCAGAAGCGGCATGCAGGTGATGAACATGCCCGCGGCGAACGACCCGAGCGCGCTGCCGAGCTGCAACGACGAGTTCGACAAGCTGACGGCAAACGCCGCCTCATCCCCGGCGTTGAGCATGATGAACGAATTCTGCGCCGGCAAGAATCCCCAGGATATGCCCGTCCACATACACGCCGCCGCCAGCGCCGCAAGCCACGATCCCGTGCCAAGCCCCAGCCCCACCAGCGTTACCGCTTGAAGCGCAACGCAGCCGATGACCGCCGAAGCCGAGCCGAAGCGATCGGCTGCCCAGCCGCTTGCCTTCGAGCCGATCATGCTCATGAGCCCGAAGGCGAACAGGGAGCCGCTCACCCACTCCGGCTGGGGAAGCACGCTTTCCATGAACGGCGTGATGTAGGTGTTCATGGAGGCGTACCCCACGAACATGAGCATAGTGCAGATCAGGGGCAACACCACGCAAGGATTGCGGAACACGCGCAGCGCATCGGCGCTGCGACGGCCCTGCCCAACCGATGAGCTGCTCGGCGCGTCGGGCACGCGCACGATGAGCGCTATGACCGCGAACGCGACGCATGCCGCAACGACGAGCACCCAATACGCCTGCTGCCAGGTGATGACGTTGCGCAGCATGCGCGCGGCGGGAAGCGCGAAGACGAACGAAGCGCTGAAACCCAGCGCCACATTCGACATGGCCGAGGCGGCGCGCGAAGGGCCGGCGATGCGGCTTGCCGCGATGTAGGCGGTTGCCGCGAAGGTGCCGTTGCCCACGCCCATGACGGCACGGCCCGTCAAAATGACGGGATAGATGGGGGTGGCGGCGCAAATGGCCATACCCACTGCCATAAGCGCGAGGCTGACCAGCAGCAATGTTTTCGGGCCGCGCGAGGTGAGCGCCATAACCAGAAGCGGTGTGCCGACGGCGTTGCACACGCCGTAGACGCCCATCATGAGGCTAACCTGGGAAAGGTCGATGCCCGCGATTTGCGCAACCTGATCGGGCACGCCCAAGATGTACTGGTAGGCGCATCCGAACACGAAGCAGCTGAGCGCCAGCACCAAGATCATGAGGTTGCCGCGAGCGCGGCTGGGAGCCTCCACCGCGGATGCCGTCACCGTCTCGGAACCTCTCATGCCCTCACTTCCTGCGCCCCTTGAGGAGCAGAATCCACGCGAATGCGCAGCAGATCGCCCGGCTGCAATGCGATATCGCTGGTGAACGCATAGGTTTCCATGGTGCGATTCGCCACCGGCACGGGCTCGGGGGACGGGTTGGGACGATCTTCGCTTGGCTGCACCAGCCAGGTGAGGCCCCTCACCTTCGCCGTTTCAATGGCCTTGCGCGGAGAAAGCGCCTCGAGTTCGTCGCCTTCACGGAAGCGGTTATGACACGTGGCCTCGATGCGCCACCCGCCCTCCCCTTCCGGGCTGCATGCGGTGACCGTGGCGGCATGCAGGTAATCCTTGTCGTAGCCGTCGCGCTCCTGGCGTTGGCTTGGCTGGCCGAAATAGAAGCCGGTGCCATAGGGGCGATGCGAAATGGCATGCAGATCGGACATGACCGTGGACGGGTTGGCGCCATCCATGACCGCCCGATAGGCATGCACCGCAGTTGCCACGTAGAACGCGCGCTTGTTGCGGCCTTCAATCTTAAACGAACTGACGCCAGCTTGCGCCAACTCATCGAGATGCTCGATCATGCACAGGTCGTGCGCATTCATGACATAGGTGCCGCGCACATCCTCCTCAATGGGGTAATAGGCACCGGGACGCTTCTCCTCCACCAGCGCATAGCTCCATCGGCACGGCTGCGCGCAATAGCCCTTGTTGCCCGAACGCCCCGTCATAGCGGCAGACAGCATGCAGCGCCCCGAAAAGGCCATGCACATGGCGCCATGTACGAACGCCTCGATCTCAAGATCGCGCGGCGCCTGTGCGCGCAGCTCGGTGATATCCTCCACGCTCATCTCACGCGCGACCACCACGCGCGATGCGCCCAGGTCGTGCCAGGCGCGCGCAGCTTCGGCGTTCATCACGGAAGCCTGCGTGCTCACATGCAGCTCCATATGCGGGGCATAGCGTTTCGCCAGGGAAAACGCACCAAGGTCGCTGACGATGAGCGCGTCGGCGCCCGAGGCGTCAAGGGCCTCCAGGTATGGCGGCAAGGCGGCGATATCGGCTTGGCTCATAAGCGTGTTCACCGTCACGTACACCTTTACGCCCGCCGCGTGCGCAAAGGCGACGGCGGACGGGATATCGTCAAGCGTGAAGTTCTCGGCACGTTGGCGCATACCGAACCTGTCGGCGGCCAAATATACCGCATCCGCCCCGAAACGAACGGCGGCCTCCAGCTGGCTGCGGCCGCCCGCAGGCGCAAGAAGCTCGATTGTTGAAAAGTCAGTCATCGGCAGCAATCTTCGTAGAAATCAATCCAGCACAAACACGAAAGCCGCCGCGCGGCCTCGAGCCCATCCAACCGGACGCCGCACGGCAAGTCCGGCGCCTTTTGCCCTAGGCCCGGCAAAACGTATCTTGCGCCAGGCCAGACCGGGCGCGGCGTTTCAGCCACGCCCGCAAGGTTGAGAATGGGAACGAAGCGGCGCAGCGGCCCGCAACGTCGGTTTCAGCCTACTTGCCCTCGGAGGGGTCGTAGCTAACGCGAGCACCCTGAGGGGTATCCTCGATGGTAAAGCCCAACCCCGTAAGGCCATCGCGCACGGCATCGGCCACAGCCCAGTTCTTCTCGGCACGCGCGGTTGCACGGGCGTCGAGCAGGGCGTCGACGGCCTCGTGAGCATCCGAGCCTTCATAGCCGGCAACCTGTTTCGCCAGGTCGACGACCTCGGCCGGATATGCATCACCCTGCGCGTCCTCCCAATCCTGGGGAGCAACCTCCACGCCGAACACGCGCATGAGCGTGGTGATGGTCTCGCGCAGATCGCGCACGGCGGGAACATCGGAGAGCGAAAGCGTCTTGCCGGCGACCTGGGTGTTCGCGAAACCGACCAGATCGAACACCTCGCCCAGTGCGCGCGGGGCGTTGAAGTCGTCGTCCATGGCCAGGACGAACTCGACGCGCGTGGACTTCGCCTGTTTCAGGATGGCCTGGGTATCAAGCGGGCTAGGCACATCCTGGGCGTTCTTCATCTGCCAATCAAGGTTGCGCACGGCGTTCTCGATGCGGGAAAGCGCGGATGCGGCCTCATCAAGACGCTCGTCGGAGAAATCCAGCGGGCTGCGGTAATGCGTTTGCAGCATAAGGAAGCGCAGCACATCGGGGGACGTGGTCTTGAGGATGTCGCGCAGCAGCAGGAAGTTGCCCAGCGACTTGCTCATCTTCTCGTGGTTGATCTGCAGCATGCCGCTGTGCATCCAGTGATTGGCGAAGGTGCAGCCGCATGCGGCCTCGGACTGGGCGCGTTCGTTCTCGTGATGCGGGAACACCAGGTCGGCGCCGCCGCCGTGGATATCGAAAGGCAGGCCCAGGTACTTGCGCGACATAGCCGAGCACTCGATGTGCCAGCCAGGACGGCCCTGGCCCCACGGGCTTTCCCAAGAAGGCTCGCCGGGTTTGGCGGCCTTCCACAGCGCGAAGTCGAGATGGTCGCGCTTGCGATCTTCCAGGCCCTGGCCGTCGGCGCGCAGCTCGCGATGACCGCCTTCCATCTCGTCGATGTTGCGACCGGACAGCGCACCGTAATCAGCATAGCTGCGCACGCTGAAGTAGACATCGCCCTCGACCTCGTACGCGTGGCCGCCATCGATGAGCTCCTGGATGAGCTGGATCATCTCAGGGATCTCCTCGGTTGCGCGCGGGCGCACATCGGGGTCCTGCACGTTCATGGCGTGCATGTCGTCAAGGAAGGCCTGCGAATATTCAGCGGCAACCTCGGCTGCGCTGCGGCCTTCTTCGTTGGCCTTCTTGATGATCTTGTCATCGACGTCGGTGATATTGGAGACGAACTTCACGTCGAAGCCGCGCCAGGAGAGGTAGCGGCGGATGACGTCGAAGCTGACGAACGTACGGGCGTTGCCGATATGGATGTAGTTGTACACGGTGGGACCGCACACGTACATGCCGATCTTCCCGTGCTCGAGCGACTCGAAAGGCACCTTCTCGCGAAGTTTGGTGTCATAGATCTTAAGCATTTGCATTCCTGTTCTATGTGCATGCCGCATGGTGCGGCGGGTTGACGAAGGCTGCGAAGGGACCGGGCGTCGCGAAAACCGCGCCCGAACTAGCTACATCGCGCCAGCAGGGCCACGGCCGTGGCGGAGATGCCCTCCTGACGGCCCTCGAAACCCAGGTGCTCGGTGGTGGTCGCCTTCACGCCGACGTTGTCGACCGCGATGCCCATGGCGGCTGCCAGGTTCTCGCGCATCTGCTGGCGATGCGGTGCCATCTTCGGCGCCTGAGCTGCGATGACGCTATCGACATCGATGATTTGGAAGCCCTCTTCGCGCACCTTGCCCGCAACAGCCGCCAACAGCTTCATGGAATCCGCCCCTTCCCATTCAGGGTCGGTGTCGGGGAAAAGCTTGCCGATGTCGCCGCCGCGGATGGCGCCGAGCAGCGCATCTGCCACGGCATGTGCCAGCACATCGGCGTCGGAGTGGCCGAGCAGCCCCAGGGTGTGCGGGATATCCACCCCGCCGATGATGAGCTTGCGGCCCTCGACCAGCTTATGCACGTCGTAGCCCTGCCCTATGCGCAGGGCGCTGAATCCCAGGCTCATTGCTCCTGCTCGCCTTTCTGCTTGAGATAACGCTCACGCACGGCGGCCACGAGCATGAGGTAATCCTCCGGTACGGTGAGCTTGATGTTGTCGCGCTTGCCCTCCACCACAAGAACGCGGCCGCCAAGACGCTCGATCAAGGAGCTGTCATCGGTGCCGACGAAGCCGTCAGAGAGCGCCGAGGCGTGCGCACGGCGGTAGATGCCCGCACGGAACACCTGCGGGGTTTGCGCGTTCCAGAACACGCTGCGGTCGGGCGTGCCGACGATGACGCCGTTTTCCACGACTTTCAGCGTATCGATGGCGGGATGGGCCACCACGGCGCCGTCGGCGTCGATGTTGCCCTTGAGGGTGGCGATGGTATGGGCGATCAGGTCGGCCGAGATGAGCGGACGGGCGCCGTCGTGCATGACCACGTACTCGAACTCCTCGGGCACCAGCTCAAGGCCGGAAAACGCAGATTCCTGACGCGTGGAACCCGCCGCGGCAACCACGATGGGCGTGGCGAACGAGAAGGGGTCGACGGCCTTGCTCAGGTACTCGCCCTGGCGTTCGGCCGGGCAGACGATGACGATGAGGCCGATGTCGCCTACGGCGTCGAAGGCCTCGACCGACCAGGTGAGAATCGGCTTGCCGCCGATTTCCACCAGCTGCTTGCCGCCTTCTTTGCCGAAACGTTCGCCCGTGCCGCCGGCCAAGATGATGGCCGCCGTCTTCGGGTTCTTGTCGACCTTGCCCTCAAGGCCGGCCAAGGATTGCGTGAGCGCATCGATGTCGAGCGCCGTGGCCAGATCGGCCGCGGCGAGCACCGAGGACGAGAACACCGGGTCAACGGTCTTGGGCATGGTTTCCTCTTTCCGTCGAAAACAAATGAGGCGGCCCCTTTCGGGACCGCCTTACATTCTAAAGCAACTGCCGCGTTTTCGCAGGCACGCTACGCGCTGTATGGAAAAAGTGCGCGTGGCAGGCTTTCCCCAGCCGGCCCAAGCGGAGCGCAGCGGGAGCAACCAGAACTTTAATCCGCAGCGCCGCCGCTTGCCGACCCGCCCGATCCGGAGACGCCGGCGTGGCCCAGATCGAAGTTCGTGAGCAGAAGCTCGGCGTCGCGCGCGATGTTATCGTGCTTGCGCGGCGCGGGGATGGAGCCCGCGCCGGGGACGAACGCAAGGCTCTCGCCGTCCTCGGAAACGTTTGCCTGGATGACCGATCCCGACGTCCACTTGCCCTCGAGCAGCTCTTCGGACAGCGGGTCTTCCAGCAGGCGCTGGATGGCGCGGCGCAGCGGGCGGGCGCCATAGGCGGCATCGGTGCCTTCCTTCGCGATGAGCTTGTAGGCATCATCGGTAAGGTTGATGGTCATGTTCTGGGCGATCAGGCGCTCGCGCAGGTCGGCCACCATGAGCTTGGCGATTTCGACGATCTGCTCCTGCGTCAAGGACTTGAACACGATGATCTCATCGATACGGTTCAAGAACTCGGGCCTGAACAGCTTCTTCACCTCGCCCATGACGCGAGACTTGATCTCCTTGTCGGAAAGCCCGGCCTTGCCCTCGGGGCTGAAGCCGAGCGTGGTGGGCGCGGAGATCTCGCGAGCGCCGACGTTGGACGTCATGATGATGACCGTGTTGCGGAAATCGACCGTGCGGCCCTGGGCATCGGTCAGACGGCCTTCCTCCAGGATCTGCAGCAGGATGTTGAACACATCGGGATGCGCCTTCTCGATCTCATCGAACAGCACCACCGAATACGGGCGCTGACGCACGGCCTTCGTGAGCTGGCCGCCCTCGTCAAAGCCCACATAGCCCGGAGGCGAGCCGACCAGACGGCTGACGGAGTGCTTCTCCATGTACTCGGACATATCGAAGCTGATGAGCGCGTCTTCAGAGCTGAACAGGAACTCGGCGAGCGCCTTGGACAGCTCGGTCTTGCCCACGCCCGACGGGCCCAGGAAGATGAAGCTGCCAGCGGGGCGCTTGGGGTCCTTCAAGCCGGCGCGGCTGCGGCGGATGGCCTTCGACAGCGCGGTCACGGCCTCTTCCTGGCCGATGACGCGCTCGTGCAGCACGCCCTCCATGCGCAGCAGCTTCTCGGTTTCCGCCTCGGTGAGGTTGGACACGGGCACGCCGGTGGTCATGGAGACGACGTCGGCGATGTCCTGCGCCGTTACCTGATGCACCGATTTCTGGGAGTCTTCGGCCCACTTCTTCTCGGCCGCGGCGCGCTCGTCTTTCACAGCAGACTCTTGGTCGCGCAACTTGGCGGCGCGCTCGAAGTCCTGCTCGGCGATGGCCTTGTCCTTATCGGAGCGGATCTGGCGCAGCTTGTCGTCCATCTCGCGCAGCTCGTCGGGCAAGGTCATGTTGCGGATGCGCATGCGGGCGCCCGCCTCGTCCATGACGTCGATGGCCTTGTCGGGCAGGAAACGGTCCTGGATATAGCGGTCCGACAGCGTGACGGCGGCCTGAAGCGCCTCGTCGGTGAAATGCACCTGATGATGCGCCTCGTAGCGGTCGCGCAGCCCCTCCATGATGCGCATGGCCTGCTCCTCGTTGGGCTCGCCGACCGTGATGGGCTGGAAACGGCGCTCGAGGGCGCTGTCCTTTTCCAGGTGCTTGCGGTATTCGTCTATGGTGGTAGCGCCGATGACCTGGATCTCGCCGCGCGACAGCGGCGGCTTGAGGATGGCGGCGGCATCGATGGACCCCTCGGCCGATCCTGCGCCGATAAGCGTGTGCATCTCGTCGATGAACAAGATGATGTCGCCGGCTTCCTTGACCTCCTTGATGCACTTCTTCAAGCGGTCCTCGAACTCGCCACGGTACTTGCTGCCGGCCACAAGGGCGGACACGTCGAGCGTGAGCAGGCGCTTGCCGCGCAGGATGTCGGGAACCTGGTTTGACACGATAAGCTGCGCCAAACCCTCGGCCACGGCGGTCTTGCCGACGCCGGGCTCGCCGATGAGCAGCGGGTTGTTCTTCTGGCGGCGGGAGAGGATCTGCATGACGCGCTCGATCTCGCCGGCGCGGCCGATGACCGGGTCGAGCTTGCCGTCGCGCGCCTTCTGCGTAAGGTCGGTGCCGAACTCCTTCAGGGCGCTGTCGGGCACGGTGCCGGCCGCCTCGAAGGGGTTGCGGCCCGCGTACACGGGGCTTTGGCCCACCAAATCGTTGAGCGCGGTGCGGATATCGTCGCCCTTCACGCCCAAGCGCGAGAGCACGTCGAGCGCCGTGCCCTCGTTCTCGCGCACGATGCCGAGCAGCAGATGCTCGGTGGAGATGTAGCTCTGCCCCATCTGCATGGCCTCGCGCAGGCTGTTCTCGAGCACGCGCTTGACGCGCGGGGTGAACGAAAGATGGCCGGACACGTCGGCGCCCTCGTCGATGGAGGCCACCTCGCGGATGCCCTTCACCACGGCGTCGTAGGCCACGCCCAGACGCTCGAGGGCCTGGGCGGCAAGGCCGTCCTTTTCCTGGATGAGGCCAAGCAGGATATGCTCGGTGCCCACATAAGGCTGATGCAGGGCGCGTGCCTCGTCCTGGGCCAAGACGAGCACCTTGCGCGCCTTGTCCGTGAACTTCTCAAATGACATGAAGCCTCGATTCTCGCGGCATATGATTATGGTCTCGGTTGTTCATGTTAGCACTCCCGTCAAGGGACTGCTAAGCCGTTTACGTATCGTATACATAATAAGGTAGCCCAGAGCCGCACAACGCCCGTTGCCCCCGCTACGTGCAATCCGCACACACCGGAAGCGCTCTTAGACCCCTTTTGCCCCTTTTCACCCGAATTTCGCAAGCGGTTCTTCACGAAAGGTCGACAAGCGCGCAAACACGGCGCCTTGACCGATGCACACGCTTATACTGGTTGCGAAACGCGCAGCAGCGCGGCCCATCCCCCTTCAACCGACAGGATCGCATGAACAGGCACACCATACGCTACGCCCTTATCCTTGTTGCCGCCCTTGCCGTGGCGGCGCTGGCAGTCGCCCGATTCGACGACCTATGTTCCATCCTATCAACCGTCTGGTCCGCCCTTGAGCCCCTGGCCATCGGCGCGGTGCTGGCATATCTGCTGAACTTCATAGCGGCGGCGCTTGAATCGCGCTGGTTCCCCCATACCAACAACACGCTCGCAATCAAGACGCGCCGCCCCATCTGCGTCATCCTGGCGATCACCGCCGTCACCTTGGCGCTTGCGGCGCTGACCTCGTTCGTGGGCGGCGAGTTCAAATCCGCGGGCGCCGCCATCATCACCGGCATATCGGAAGCTGCGGCCATGGCGTCGCAGGCCATCGCGAACCTTCCCGGTGCGCAGGCCATCCCGATCTTGGACAACGCCACCTGGAACTCCATCGGGCAAAAGGCCCTGGACGCCATGGGCGGCACCGACCAGGCGCTGCGCATCGTGGCGCAGACCAGCGGCGAGGTGGCCCATCTGACGCTTTCGATCCTACTGGGCATGGTGTTCGCGCTGTACCTGCTGCTCGACAAGGACCGCGTGCACGCCGGCGCCATGCGCGCGGCCAGCTTCATCCCCGGCGAGGACCTGCGCCGCCGCGTGCTGCACGCATGCAGCATCACCAACGACTGCTTCTCGCGCTTCATCCGCGGGCAATGCATCGAGGCGGTCATCTTGGGTGCCCTGTGCGCCATCGGCGGCACCATCCTGCAGTTCCCCTATGCGGCTTCCATCGGCCTTATCGTGGGCGTGTCGTCGCTCATCCCGTTCGCCGGCGCATGGATAGGCGGCATCATGGGTGCGGCGATGATCCTGTCGCAAGACCCCGTTCAAGCCCTGCAGTTCATCGTGTTCTTGGTGATCCTCCAGCAAATCGAGGGACATCTCATCTACCCGAACGTGGTGGGACAGTCGGTGGGCCTGCCGAGCATCTGGGTGTTCGTGGCCGTGATCGCGGGCGGGTCGCTGTTCGGCCTTCTAGGCGTGCTTCTGGGCGTACCCGTCATCTCCACGCTTCGAACGCTTGCTATGGAGCATTTCGCGCAACAGGACGCGGAAAACGCATTGGGGCCTGAAGACGGGGCCGTATCGCAACAGACGCATTCGGCGTAGCGACGTTGAGCGGGGCAAGGAGCAGGGCGCATCGAGTACCCCGTGCCCTGTTCCGTCTTGCCCTTCACGATAACCGGGTAGGCGCGATTCCCAAGAGACCCTTCGTAGACCGTAGGCCTTAACGCCTTCCCATCCGCTAAGCTCGGACCGTCCGAGCACCACCCCTCCCCGACCGATCTGCCGCCAAACGACGAAGGCCCGCCCGGGATCACCCAGGCGGGCCTTCGTGTGTTTATGCGATGATGCGCGGGCTAGTACAGTTTAGCGCCGGCCGGGATGCGGTCGGAGACCATAAGCAGGTTCAGACGCTCCTCGGTGGTATCGTCGTCGACCTTCTCCTCGTGCACGGCGGACAGCAGCATGCCGCAGGAGGCGATGCCCATCATCTTGCGCGGCGGCAGGTTGGTGATGGCCACGAGCGTGCGGCCCACCAGCTCCTCCGGCTCGTAGTACGCGTGGATGCCGGACAGGATGGTGCGATCGGCGCCCGTGCCGTCGTCAAGCGTGAACTGCAGCAGCTTCTTGCTCTTCGGCACGGCCACGCAATCCTTGACCTTCACGGCACGGAAGTCGGACTTGCTGAACGTATCGAAGTCCACCTCGTCGGCGAACAGCGGCTCGACGACCACCTTGGAGAAGTCGATGGGCTCCTCGGCGGGCTGCTCGACCGGGGCGACCGGGCGCGCGGCAGGCTTGGCGCCGGCAGGGGCCTCGTCGCGCATGTGCGGGAACAGCAGCACGTCGCGGATGGTCGGAGAATCGGTGAGCAACATGGTCAGACGGTCGATGCCGATGCCCACGCCGCCTGCCGGGGGCATGCCGTACTCGAGCGCGCGGATGTAGTCGGCGTCGTAGCCCATGGCCTCGTCGTCGCCCATGTCCTTGGCCTCGACCTGCGCGCGGAAGCGCTCGGCCTGGTCGACCGGGTCGTTGAGCTCGTTGAAGGCGTTAGCGTACTCGTGACCGCAGATGAACAGCTCGAAGCGCTCGGTGAGCTCGGGGTTGTTCGGCAGCTTCTTGGCCAACGGGGAGATCTCCAGCGGATGCTCGGTGACGAACACGGGCTGGATGAGCTTCTCCTCGGCCACGGCCTCGAAGATCTCGGAGATGAGCTTGCCCTTGCCCCAGGCGTCCTCGGCGTGTCCGCCGTTCTTCTCCAGGATGGCCACCAGGTCCTCACGGCTGCGGTCGAAGGAAACCTCTTCGCCGGCGTAGCGCGTTGCCAGGCCGCACATGGTCTCGCGCGGCCACTGGCCGGACAGGTCGATGTCGACGCCCTGGTAGCTGACCTTGAGCGTGCCGCAAGCGGCTTCAGCTGCCGCCTTGATGAAGCCCTCGGTGAGGTCCATCATGCCGTTGAGGTCGGAGAAGGCCTGGTATGCCTCCATGGTGGTGAACTCAGGGTTGTGGTACGGGTCCATGCCCTCGTTGCGGAACTGGCGACCGATTTCGAACACCTTCTCGAAACCGCCTACGAGCAGACGCTTGAGCGGCAGCTCGGTGGCGATGCGCAGGAAGTAGTCGCGATCGAGCGCGTTGAAGTGCGTGACGAACGGCTTTGCGTTCGCGCCGCCCAGGATGGGGTGCAGAAACGGGGTTTCCACCTCGTAGAAGCCCTGGTCCTCCATGTAGCGGCGGATGGCGGCGACGATCTTGAAGCGCTTCTCGAAGACCTGCTTGACCTCGGGGTTCATGACCAGGTCGACGTAACGCTGGCGATAGCGCGTCTCCTTGTCCGCCAGGCCGTGGAACTTCTCGGGCAGCGGGCGGATGGATTTGCTGAGCAGCTCGAAGGACGACACGGCAACGGACAGCTGACCGCGGCGCGTGCGCATCATAGCGCCCTCGACGCCGATCCAGTCGCCCACATCAAGGTCCTTCAGGCGGCCGAAGGCCTCTTCGCCCAGCTCATTGATGCGGCAGAACAGCTGCATGTCGCCCGTGGCGTCGCGCAGGCCCAGAAAGGCGATCTTGCCCTGAACGCGCTTGGACATGATACGGCCGGCAACCTTGACCAGGTCCTCGGTGGAATCCCCGTCCTCAAGGTGCGCGTAGAGCTGCTCGAGCTCGGCCAGATGGTGGCTGTAGTCGAACGCATGGCCATAGGGGTTCTGGCCCGCATCGAGCATGGCCTGGCGCTTGGCCTTGCGCACCTCGATGGGATCGTCTTCGATAACTTCAGGGGTATTGCTCATGGGAAAGCCCTTCTAAGTACAGGGATTTGGTTGAGTAAGCGAGAGCGGCTGCGGTGCGCGGGGTTCGGCCGAAGCAAGCGGGCATAGGCACGTTGCCTTCTCCGTGAAACCGAATGCGCAAGCGACGCGGCGCAGACAGCCACAACATCGAGAAGTTCCGCTTACCCACAGGCAAGCGGAACTTGCAAATCTGCTAGTGCTCGATATTGACGATCTTCATCTTGATGACGCGGCCGGTCGGGCCGGTGGTCTCGATCTCGTCGCCCTTCTTGTGGGCCAGCAGCGCAGCGCCCACCGGGGACTCGTTGGAGATCTTGCCTGCATGGCTGTCGGCCTCGGCGGCGCCCACGATGGTGAACACGCGCTCACGGCCGCCCATGTCGACGGTGACGGTGGAGCCGATGTGCACGGAGTTGGAGCGCTTCGGAGTTGCCACGACGGTGGCCTCGCCCAGGATGCGGGTGATCTCGGCGATGCGCGCCTCGAGCATGCCCTGCTCGTTTTTCGCGTCGTCGTACTCGGAGTTCTCGGAGATGTCGCCGAACTCGCGCGCTACCTTGATGCGCTCGCCAACCTCGGCACGCTTCTCGGTTTCCAGATAATGCAGCTCCTCTTCGAGCTGCTGCTTGCCCTCGGGGGTAAGGATGTAGTTGTCAGCCATGTTACTCACCTATCTATACGAAAAAAGCGGTATGCGCCGGACCGCAGCCCGTTGCGCATACCGCGTACCAACCTTGTGAAGCTGCGATCTACTCGCTCTTCTTGCGGGCAGCGGTGGTCTTCTTCTTGGCAGCGTCCTCGTCGTCTTCCTCGACCTCGACCTCGTCAGCCTCTTCCTCGGCCTTCTTGGAATCGCCCATGCCCTCGCGCAGGTTCTTCACGGTCTTGCCCAGAGCGCTACCGAGTTTTGGCAGATTCTTCGGGCCGAAGATAAGCAGGATCACCACGAGGATGATCAGAAGCTCAGGCACGCCCATTCCCAGAAATTTCATGTGTCCTCCAAGTACTCGTCCCAGCCCGGGCATCGGGCCGTGATATGCAACGCCGCGTACTTTAACATAACCGCAGCTTGCCGACGCACCTTCGATGAAAAGCACACGCGCTTGCGCAGCACTCCAACGGATATGCGCGGTTGCACGAAAAAGGCTCGGTGCGAACACCGAGCCTTGACCATGCAATGGTCGGGATGACAGGATTTGAACCTGCGGCCTCTGCGTCCCGAACGCAGCGCTCTACCAAGCTGAGCCACATCCCGATTGCCGCTTTCGCAGCGGGGAATATATTAGCATAACCATCCAGCATCCGCGACGACTTTTTTCAAAATTTGCCGCCGAATGCGCGCCTATCGCTTGAAATTCGACAAGATTCCCGATCTGGCCTGGGGTTCCGGCAAATAAATAAAACGCGGCTCGAAGTCGAACAGCTCGGCGGTGCGCACCTGCGGTCTTACCGTGATGCACTTCTTCATGCACGCATCCACGCACAGGTCGCATTGCACGCACTCAGCGCAGGAGAACTCGAGGAAGCTGCCGCCATCGGGCGTGCCGTCTGCGTTGGGGCTGGGCTTGATGGAGCTTTTGCTGAGCGCGCCCGTAGGGCAGAACACCGCGCACATGCCGCACGAGTTGCATAGGAAGGCATCGATCTCAACCCTGCCGAACAGGCGCGTCTCGAACTGCTCGACCGCAGGCTCGCCCAAGCGGTCCATAGCGTCGAGCACCTGGCTGCGGCGACGTTCCTGGAACTGGGGCAACGTGCCCGAAGCGCCCGCCCCCAGCTGCTCGCGCAGCGTGGCGTCCTTGGCCTTCATACCGAGGTTTTTGCGGATGACCATCTCGGCGGTCTTGCCCGCCGCGCTGGCCGTCCACGAAGTTGCGCTGGTGAAGAAGCCGCGGCGCGCCTCGCCGAGCAGGCTGTTCGCGTTCTTGAGCGCCGTCCCTTGGGGGAACTCCGACGCGCGGGAGACCATTGCCGGCGCCCCCTGGGCCTGCATCAGGTTATTAGCAGAAGCGATGGTTTCGTCCACGCCGGGCGAGGTCTTCCTGAACCTGCACGTCTTGCAGCAGCCGTCCACCAACACGATGTCCTTGGCGCCGACCGCCGCCAAACCGAGCAGCAGACTCTCATCGACGCGCGCCAGGCAGGGCACCTCAGCGAACTTATGCGGGTCGGCCAGGCCCTTCGAGGCGATGCGGGCGCAGGCGATGACCGCGCGCCCATCGAGGGCGGCCATGGCCTCTGCCGCCGCCTGTTCAAGCGCCTCATCGGCAGGGCGCACGGGAATCAAGGCCTCGGTGGGGCAAACCACCGCGCAGGCGCCGCACCCCACGCAGGCCTTATGGTCGACGTTGAGCACGTTGTTGTGCACGCTGATGGCGTCGGCCGGGCAGGCATCGATGCACTTGCGGCACGAGGCGTTGCGGTTGCGCACGGCCACGCAGCGCTTCGAAGCCGGCACGACGGCCTTGTCCTCAAGCTCCTCGGCCACTTCTATGATGTCTGCGATGTTCGGCATTCGCCTTCCCCCTCGTTTACTCCCGCGCATATATGCCGCGGCGAAGATTAGCGCATGACCGTCGCACACATCGGTTTCGCTTCATAATCTGCGCGAAATCGGCGCGGGTCGGTCACGCGCTTCGCATGGCGCTACTCGCACTCGATGCGATCTTGTATGATGCGCTCGAGCGCTGCCAGCTCGTCGGGCGTGTTCGCGTTCATGAAGCACCCGCCCATAGGCTCGGCCTCAAGCACCTTCTTTTGCGGGAACTCGCACACGTTGACCTGGTTGAAGAACACCTGCGCGCGCTTCTCCCCCTCATTGAGCGCCTCACGCACGGCCGGCAAGCAGCCCAAGCGGCGGTAGATCGCGTGAAACGGCTCGAAGCCGTGCTTGTTGACGGGCACGACCACGTCAGCCCCCGTCCTGGTCATCTCGAGCGCTTCGGCGACCACGAGCGACGGCGATGCGAGCACCATATCGCAAGCCACAACGGCCACATAGGGGTTGCGGGCGCAGCGAAGGGCCGTGTAAAGGCCCGGCAGCGCACCGCGCTCGTTGATGACGTCGGACTCGAAGCGGATGCCAAGTTCGGGATACTGCTCTTGCAGAAACGCAAGCTCTTTCGGCTCGTTGGTGGTGATGATGAGCTCGTCGGCCACCGGCGAGAGCCGCTCGATCAAACGACAGATGAGCGGCCGGCCGCAGAACGGGACCGTGGCCTTGCTGCGGCCCATACGGCGGCTCTCGCCGCCGGCTTGGATGACCATGGACACGCGCGGGCGCGCGAAGCTTGCTTGAAGAAAATCCGCAAGCCCTGCCACATCGTCGATATCGAATGCCGGGATGCCGTACATGCCAGCGGCTTCGGCGGCCAGCGGGATGTCGGTGACCACCGCGACCGTTGCGGCCGTGGGCATCTTGTTGGAGATGTCGGCATGGTCGGGATTGCTACGCGCCAGGCGGTCCTCCTCGGCCTGGCCTAAAGGCTGCGGCGCGGGGCGATCATCGGGACGGACCTCAGCGGCATAAGGCATGGAGCCGCGTCCGAACTGAGTGAAATCCGTGCCGAGCGCCCAGCCTTTGCGAGCGCCCTCGGCGAACACCTCGGCGGTTCGGGCATCGGCCTTGTTGCCGGCGCGCATGATCTCGATGGTTGGCAGGCCGCTTTTGCGATAACCCTCGACGATCACCACGTCGTGGCCGGGCATGCTCGCCACGATGTCGGCGCATTCCGCTTCCCCATCGGTGGTTTGGATACGCGCCATCTGGCCCGGAGCCGCGATAACCGTCTCGCTGGCGCCAGCGTGGCGATGCCGCCACGAGTCTTTCCCGGGGATGTCGATGTCGAACCCGACATGACTGTGGTGCTTGACGCTGCCCACGTCCAGACCGCGACCGACCAGCTCGGCGATGAGCTTCTCGATAAGGGTTGTCTTGCCGGAATTATGACGCCCGACGATGGAGACCGCGGGGCTGGGAAATTTGATCATACGCATATCCTTTCGTGCGAAAAAGTATAGCACGAGGGCTCAATACGGAAACGAGGTCTTTCCAAGCACCGGGACATTGCGCGAAGCCGTTATGCTTCACGCTGTTGCCCGCGGGCATACTCAACCACTTCCTGCACAAGATCAAGCATTTCTTGGCGTTTGTGAATACCCAGCTTCGTATAGATATGCTTCGTGTGCGTGCGAACCGTGTTCTCGGAGATTACAAGGGTTTCGGCAATGCTTGAGACGCTGTTGCCGCGCATGATAAGCTCCGCCACCTCTGTTTCCCGATTAGACAGCTTGAACTGCTCCTGCAAAAGCAGGCAATCCTTGGAAACCCTATCCCGCAAGCGCTCCGACCGATCGCGTTCCTGAGCCTTCGAACGACGCCCCGGGCCGCGCGGCGCGGAAACGCGCGCATCGGGCAATGTAGCATCCGCCTCCGGCTTTTCATCAACCTGCCGCAAGGAGCTTTCAGGGGCATGCCTCTCCGAAATCGAAGGCACCTCATGCGGCTCCTCGGCCTCATGGGACACAAACTCAACGCTATCTGGAACGCCGCGGCGCGAAAGCACAACCGTGCCGCCCATGTACTGCAGCGCAAACGCCATGGCCAAAACGTATCCGCCCATCAAGGCAACAACGGCAAGCTGCACAAATGCGCCATCTAGGAAAGAATCCGCCCAGAACCCGAACACGAAGCCCGCATCCTGCATCAAGTACACGATTCCCCCGCAGAAACCGAAGATGAACGCCGGGTTAATGCCGCGGTCGCGCGATGCCTGCGCGCACTGCAACAGCATGATAAGGCTTACAACGCTAAACGCCAGATACAGCAAACCGGCGATAAACGACAATTTCCCCGCCAGCAGCGGGAGCAAAACCAAGCACGTCAAGCTTGCGGGAAACAGGACTTTAAGCGCAGAAAGCAAGTCGAACTGAAACGACCGACGGCGCCAAACCATCAGCAAGATGCCCGCAGCAGCCAGCGAACCGATCATGGAGAAGATATTGGTTGCATCACCCGCCGCGGGGTCGGCAAGCGCAACGGCTCGAACCGCGCCCGACGCAAACCCGATTGCGCCGATGCCCACCGCGCTTTTCCAGTAATCGCGCACCGCCAGCGCATACACCTTCGGGTTGCACGCGGGCACGTCCGCAAACTGCGGAAGGCTAAAATCGATGGTGCGCGTTGCCAAAATGGCGCACAGACCGCATACGGGAATAAGGATAACGGGGCTTAAATACACCGTTACCGCACTAGGGACCAAATACAGCGCGAAGAAAACAGGCGCGCCCAGCATGGTACCTGCAAGCAGGTAGAAGATGCCGGACGTCGAGGCCATAGCGCTGAAATATCGCTGCCAGGCCATGGCAAAGCCCCCGCATCCCATGCCAAGGCACACGCCGCCGCAAACCACAAGCGAGATAGTAAGCCACTTCAAGTACATAGCGGCAATAAGGCTTATCGCGCCGGCAATGGCCAGCGCCATGGCGATAAGCACCAACGTTTTGTGCACGAACTCAGGCCTGCGATACGCCACCAACATAGTAAGAAAGAACGTGGCGCAATACGCCAGGGCCTGCGAGAGGAAGAACAGGATGGTGACTTCCGGCGTGTGGAATTCCATCGGGAAAAACGGGAACACGCCGCCCCACAACGACGTTGCGTTAATGGTAACGAACAACGCATATCCCAGCACGGCGATGTTCGGCTTCGGCATAATGGCACTCCTTTCCCCGCTCTTTAGAACCCCACCGTCATATGCAAGCAGTAAAACGCAAAGCGAACCGTGAACACCCCTGCAAACATCAAAGCACACGCCGCACACGCCCGCACAGGGTCAATAGAGCCGCGCATGCGCAGCCCGCGCGCATCCACCGCAATAGCGCACCCCGCAAGAATCGCCGAGACGGCGATACCCGCAGGATACCAGGGCGCCAAATCCCGTGCGAGCGTCATGACGTTGCGCATGGCGCCAAGCTCCGCGAACTGAAGCGATTGCGACACCGCCGCAGCCGCGGCGCTTACGCCTGCAATTGCCAAAAGAGCCCCGAACAAGCGGCGCGGCGTCCTATACCCCGACAACGAAAGCGAGCAAATTGCCAGCAAGGCCCCGCCCATAAGCGCTGCTAGCACTAAATTAGCCTGCACGCTAGGCGTGCTCCACGTGCTGATGGTGCGAATGGTGTAGGCATTCGCGATTTCCCACACCTGCCACGCACCCGCAGCGCATGCTAGCAGCATGCCCGGGCGCACAAGACGCTGCGCCCAACGTTGCCGGCTAAAGCCCACATACCACGACATCCCGCTTAGGGCGAAAAACGTCACGGAAGCTATAACCTCGTTCGAAAGCGGGGAGCGCCCAATGCCCGCCAACACATACAGGGCATTGCTCGGCTTACCCAAATGCGTAGCCGAGCCGATAAACCCAACAACCGCAACGGCAAGCGGCACCACAAGGAAATGGGACATGCGCTCCCACTGCTTTTCAGATAGCTTCCCGAAAAGCAGCACGCATGCCATGACGCAAAACGCAACCATGCCCGCTGGCGCCAGCGTGGTGAACAGCGCCAGCGTAACCTGCGCAAGGCCCTGGGAAAAACCTACACCCATGCCATCTCCCCACCTTCACGCGCGCGCACGACATCGGCAGCTTCAACCACGGCAAGCCCAACTTCGCGAAAACGCTCCTTGCCGCCTTCCACGGACTCGACAACCGCCGAAGCGCACAAAAGCACTCCGCGCTTGACCAAGCCGTCAACTAAGTCCGCATCAAGGCGCGCAAGCCATTTCGGGTCGAACGCAACTACCGCCTGCGAGGCCTCGTCGAACGGATTGCCGTCAGCTTGAGCGCCTATGCGCTCGAGCTCTTCGGCCACGTGCGCCGCATCCGCACCGAAGACGCGCAATACTTTGTAAAAGAAGTCGCGCTGGGAGAAGCGATAAGGCGCCATATCAAGCGAGCCGGCGTGGTTTTGGCTGAAAATCTGCGCCGTGTTCTTATTCTCCAAAGAGCAATAATGCATCCCCAAACGCAGCCCCTGCCGTATCCCCCATTCCATAAGCTCATAGGCTGCCTGCTCGCTACCGAAAACCGGCAGCGCGCCGGCATACCGATAATCGTAGGGGATTCGATACGGGTCAGACCGCAGCGCAAAACCGCGCGTGGCATAACTTGCCGCATTGTGCAGCGGAAAGCAGAACTCCAGCAAGTTAATGCCGAACGCCCCCATGTCATCAAGGCGCCGCATGACCGTGCGCAGCGTATCCTGCTCACCAGGAACAACCGGCATCTCAACCATAACCGACGGGACAACGCCAACAGCAAGGCTTATGCGGCTGACTTGGCGCTCAAGCGATTCGGCCTGCGGCGCCTCCCGATTTGTTGATGTTTCCGCATCAATTTTCACGCTGAAGCGAATCTCGTCCAGCCCGCTTTCGGCAAGCCGCTCAAACAAACCGCGGCCTGCGCCCCATCCGCTTGTGTACAAGCGGCAATGCGCCTGCGGATTAAGCCGCTTTGCGTAAGCGAAGAACGCGCACGTCTCGTCGGGATAAAGCAAAGGCTCGCCACCGGTTAGGGCAACGTAATCGAGTTTGCCCATGCTTTGAGCATAGGCATCCATTTCGACGCGCCAATCCTTTCGGTTCGACCGATACTCATTATAGTCAAACTGATTCGCGTTGAAGCAAAACCAGCAGTTACGCGGGCACGCAAGCGAGATAAACTGCGACACGCTTCGCTCGCCGGTGCGGCACCGCTCGCACGCCGGGGACAGCGCGCCGTACACGATGCTCTTGCCGTCATTGCGCAAATGTGCACCCGCCTGCACAAGTCGTTTCCTCGCCGCAGCAAGCTCATGCGCGTCATCCTGCGCAAGCGGCAAGCCAAACTGCTCCATGGTGCGGCGAAGCTGCGCAGACACCTCCGCAAACCTGCGCGCATACCCTTGGTACGCCGGCGGCAGCACAGCCGTGTCGCGCTGATCAACTCGTCGCATTCTTCCCCCTTGCTACCTCAAAGCGGCAATCGTGCGCCTTCTGGCCAAGCGCCGAAAGTCTGCTTCAAGAAAGCCGCAATTTCAAACATCCTCAAATCCATGTGATGGAAAACATAGTCGCATGCAGGCAAAACGGAAAATCACACAAATCATGTGATACCGCAAAATATCTTTTCCATACCATGCACTTCGTCTGGTGCACGCGCCGCGAACGGTTGTTTTCAGCCACCGGGCGGCACCATGTCAAGACGAGAGTGTAGAGGAGGGAATGCATGGACACCATCGAACACGAGGGTTCGGTCACCCGCAGGTCCTTTGTAAAGGGCGCTTCGGTTGCAACGGCCGCCCTTGCTGCAAGCGGTGTCGTTCTCGACGGCATGTTCGAGAAGACCGAGCCGGCTTACGCCGACGAGCAGAACCAGGAAACAAGCGACGAGAAGATCGTCCAAAGCCATTGCTCTTGCAACTGCGCAAGCCGCTGCCCGCTGTGGTTCCACGTTAAAGACGACGAGATCCAATGGGCGCAAAGCGAGCAAGAGGCGTTCGACGACGACCCCAACGGCAAGTTCCGCGCGTGCCTGCGCGGCCGCTCGGTGCGTCGCTGGATCAACGACCCCGACCGCCTGAAATACCCCATGAAACGCGTTGGCAAACGCGGCGAGGGCAAGTTCGAGCGCATCAGCTGGGAAGAGGCCATCGACACCATTGCCACGAAGCTGAAGGAAACCTACAACAACTACGGCCCCGAAGCCGTGTTCATCAACCTGGGTTCGGGCGTATACAGCCTTACCGGCCGCCCCTTCCCCCGCCTGCTGGCGCTGACCGGTGGCTACCTGGGCGCTTACGGCACGTATTCCGCAGCCCAATCCACCGCAGCGGCACCGTACATGTGGGGCGCCAACAGCGCCTCAACCTACGCCGCCATCCAAGATTCCGACCTGGTGGTAATGTTCGGCGACGCAGCATCCGACATGGAAATGGGATGCACCGGCGAGTCCAAGCACGGCTTTAGCTATCAGCACCGTACGAACACGAAGGCGAAGTACATCCACATCGACCCGCGCTACAGCGACACGAACTGCAACAGCAACGACGAGTGGCTGCCCATCCGCCCCGGCACCGACGCAGCGCTTGCCGCGGCAATCGCGCACGTCCTTATCTCCGAGAACCTTGTGGACAAGACCTTCCTGGACACGTATTGCATCGGCTACGACGAGGACACCATGCCCGAGTCCGCCAAGGGTCAGAACAAGTCATACAAGGACTACATCATGGGCACCGGCTACGACAAGGTGGAGAAAACCCCCGAATGGGCCGCGCCTATCACGCTTATCCCCGCCGAGCGCATCAAAAAGCTTGCACACGAAATGGCGGAGGCGAAAGCCCCGTTCATCACGCAATACCTGGGCGTGCAGCGCCACAGCAACGGCGAGATGGCCTACCTTTCCATCTGCATGCTCAACCTGCTTTTGGGCGTTGTAGGCAAAAAGGGCTGCACGACGGGCTGCACGACGGGCGCTTATTCCTTCAGCATCCCGTGGATTACCGCTACCAACCCGTGCAAATCGCAGATTTCCGTGTTCTCTTGGACCGACGCCATCGACCATGGCGAGAAGATGACTGCCAAGCACGACGGCGTCAAAGGCACCGATCAGCTGTCAACCGGCATCAAGTTCTTCGTGGAATACGCCGGCAACTGCATCACAAACCAGCACAGCGACTCCAACCGCACGCATGACCTGCTGCAGGACGAAAGCAAGTGCGAGTTTATCCTGGTATACGAAACGCTCATGACCGACTCCGCCAAATACGCCGATATCCTGCTGCCCGACATCATGCGCGCAGAGCAGAAGGGCATCATCAACGACGGCTACTCCGGCGACGTTGCCACCTGCATTTACGCCAACCCCGCCACCACCGGCGAGAAGTTCGAGCGCCGCAGCAGCTTCGACGTGTGCGCCGACATTGCCGACAAATTCGGCATCAAGGACAAGTTCCTGGACGGCAAGGACCAAGAGGGCTGGACGAAGCAGATCTACGAAGGTGCACGCGCAAAAGACCCGCGCCTGCCCAGCTACGAAGAGGGCTACGAGAAGGGCGTGTTCCACTACCGCAACCCCAAGGGCTACACGCCGGCGCTTGAGTCGTTCATCAAAGACCCCGAGGCGAACAAGCTGAAAACACCTTCCGGCAAAATCGAGATCTACTCCGAAGCGCTGCAGAAGGTCATTGACACGTGGGAATTCGACGACGAGCGCGACGTGCTGACGCCCGTGCCCACGTACGTGCCCGGCGCCGACAGCTACCTGGACTGCACCGACGAGTACCCCTTCACGCTGTGCGGTTTCCATTACAAGGCGCGCACGCACTCCAGCTTCGGCAACATCGAGGTTATCAAGCAGGCAGCGCCTCAGGAAGTGTGGATCAACACCATGGACGCCGAAAAGCTCAACATTGAAAACGGCGAGACCGTTTCGGTGTTCAACGATCATGGCGAAGTGCACATCCAGGCTAAGGTGACCGGGCGCGTTATCCCCGGCACCATCATGATCAGCCAGGGCGGTTGGCGCAACGCCGACATGAACGGCGACCGCATCGACAAGGGCGGCTGCATCAACACGCTGTGCTCATGGCATCCCAGCCCGCTTGCAAAGGGCAACCCGCAACACTCCAACGTCGCCGGCGTTCGCAAGATTTCTTAAGGGAGGTTTAGACGATGACTGATTACGCATTCTATTTCGACGCCTCCCGCTGCACCGGTTGCAAGACGTGCGAACTGGCGTGCAAGGATTATCACGACCTGTCGCCGCACGTGGCGTTCCGCAAGGTGTACGAATACGGCGGAGGCAGCTGGCAGAAAAATGCCGATGGCACGTTCACGCAAGATGTGTTCACGTACTACACGTCCATCAACTGCAACCACTGCAAAAAGGCCGTATGCACCGAAGTGTGCCCCACCGGCGCCATGCATCGTGACGAGCGCGGCTTTGTGTCCGTTGACCACGACAAGTGCGTTGGTTGCAAGTACTGCGAGCTGGCGTGCCCGTACAACGTACCCTCCTTCGATGAAGAGCTGGGGCAAATGCGCAAGTGCGACGGCTGCAGCTCCCGTGTGGCAAAGGGCGAAAACCCTATTTGCGTAGACGCCTGCCCGCTGTACGCGCTCGATTTCGGCCCCGCCGACGAAATGAAGAAGAAGTACGGAGAAAGCGAGTGGCTAGCACCGCTGCCCGATCCTAGTTACACCGAGCCGTCCACCATCATGAAGGGCTGCTCCATTTCCCGCAACGGCGGCACTTACGAAGGCAACGTTATGAACCCGAAGGAGGTCGAATAATGCTTACCGCAGCATCGGCCGAGATGCCTCTGCTTGTTTTCTCCATTCTTGTACCCGCAGGCCTTGTTGCGCTGGGCTTAACCGGCCTTCTGCGCGGGCTGGCCGAAGGCGAAGCGAACGCAAAGAAGATGGATACGCTTGCCTTGATTCCCGCCGTTGTGGTTTTGGTGGGCCTGGCAGCATCCGTGTTCCACCTAGGCTCCCCTGCTCATATGCTCGGCATGTTCGCTGGCCTGGGATCTTCGCCGCTGTCAAACGAGATCGCCTGCGCCGGCCTGTCCATTGCCGTAGCAGCCGTGTACGTGGTTTTCGCGCTGGTTAAGCACCCTGGCGCCGGTGCCCACAAAGGCTTCGGCATCGCGCTTTTGGTGCTTGGCTTGGCTACTGCCGTTATGACCGGCCTGGCATACGCCATCCGCACCGTCCCTACATGGGACGGCGCATTTGGCTGGGCCGGCCAGCTATGCCTTGCCCTGCTGGCAGGCAGCGCCCTTGCTGCGCTTATGCTTGCCGCAGGTAACGCTTTCGGCAAGAAAGCCACGAACGTGCTGGCGGCCTGCGCTGTTGTTGGCGGCATCGGCGTTATTGCCGTAGTGTTTGCGCAAGGCTCTGTCGCAGGTTCCGTAACCAGTTCAGCTGGCGCAACGCTGTCCGCGCTTATGGGCGACTACACCACGTTCGCCGCAATCGGCTCTGTTTTCGCCGCCATTGCCGCCGGGTGCACCGCCGCCTGCGGGCGCGTCAAGGTTAGCCCCACCGTTTTGACAGCCGTAGCCGTTGCGTGCGCTATCGTTGCCGCCGTGCTGGTTCGCATTGACTTCTACGGGATTTACCTGACGGTCGGCCTGGCATAGCACTAAGCTAGTAGCTGCATTTTCGCAAGCCAGCGAGAAGGAAGGCGCCCTGCTGGGCGCCTTCCTCAACGTAAAGGAGACGTTCATGGAAACCACTTTTCGCGAAATCTCGCAATGGGCGGGCATTTTAGGGTCGCTGTTCTATCATGACCCCGCATCCGAAAAAGGCGCTACGGCGTTGTGTTTCGTCTCAGGCCAGGAAGCTGCGCAAGCATGGCCTTTTGGTCAACCCGAAGCGCAAACCTGCCTTGAAACCATGGCGAAAGCCGCCGAAGACGATGGCCTGCACGAAATCCATCTTGAATACAATCGCCTGTTTATCGGCCCTTCCAAGCTGCCTGCGCCGGCATGGGGGTCGGTGTACCTCGATCCTGAAAACGTGATTTTCGGCATTGAGACGCTTGAGCTTCGCGAATGGATGCGCGCAAGCGGCGTAAACATGACGCTTGCGGAAAAGGAACCGGAAGACCAGTTCGGGTTGATGCTTATGATGGCGGCGTTCTGCACGGTTTCGGACAACTGCAGCGAAGCCGCAGTGCGCAAGTTGCTTGAGCATCACCTGCTGCCTTGGGCGTATCGTTTCCTTGATCAGTTCGAAGAAGGTGCTGGCACGGGCTCGTTCTATGCCAGCCTTGCCCAGCTGACGCGCATAACCCTGCTCGATTGGCAGCAGCGTTTCGAACTGTATCCCGATAAGCGCAAGCTGTTCCGATAGACAAGGAATCAACCATCATCCGTCAAACATTGGGTAAACCATTAGCCGAAAGAAAATGTTGATATTTCGTGAAGACGATGCTAAAATGAAATTTGCTGTTTTCGGAAGCTACGGCTTCGTTAAAAGAAGGGATTCCGTTTTTTGGAGGGGGCGGAATCCCTAATATGAGCAGAGCATTGTCAAGGGACAAGTTTGGCCAGACCCCGTGTTTTTCGGGGCCTGGCCTTATCATCTGGCCTGCTTCGCTTCCTCGATGGACGTGTCTAGACCGACGCGCGTCTTCGCAGTCTAATATTCGCGGGTTCGCCGGCCGGGCGGCGGCGGCTTCCGATCGGAGAGGCTCGCCGCCACGTGCCCTTTATGTCGCCGGCGTTGCATCGCAGTTCGTTGCTACGGCTGGGGGCGTCACCTTCGGTTTGAAGAGTCTTCCGGCGGGCGTGCCGCGCGAGCAGCGCCCAAGGGAGTGATCAGGAATCGCCCTCAACGGCCAGTCGGATTCGGAGCGCCCGCAGGCTCGGATGGCTATGGGTCGGCAGGGCGCCGGCTACGCGTCGGCCCCCTCGGCCATGCGGCCTATCGCCCAGCACCGGCACGCAAGCTCGCGCGCCGTGGCGCAGTTGGCGACCGAGGGCCGCTTGCCGCGCGCGGACATCTCC
>OKVV01000314.1_pt1 | contig 33339 bp, 30 predicted proteins | sample 1606871 | NCBI WGS metagenome assembly OKVV01 (sample SAMN03281011, study PRJEB24777) | human gut metagenome | isolation source: fecal sample PR176 from 1 month old male Indian infant, caesarean delivered... | place: Singapore | collected 2006-01-13
TTGGCCTGCTTGGTGTTGTCGACGCTCTGGGGCTCGTCGATGATGACGACGGGCTTGCAGGCGCTCACGAGCTCGCGCGGGCTGAAGCCGCCGGTGAGCTTCTCGCTGGGACGGTGGAAGAGGTTGCCCTCCTTCGCGGTGCCGTCCTTCTCGAGGCCCTTGTTGAATGCGTCGATGTTGATGACCATGACCTGGATGGAGCTCGACGTGGCGAAGTTGCCAACCGGCCCCATGTCCTTCGAGTCGTACACGAAATAGTCGAGTGGCGTGCGGTCGTAAAGCGTCTCGAAGTGCCTGCGGGTGGTCTGGAGGCTCTTGAGGACACCCTCGCGGATGGCGACGCTCGGCACGACGATGACGAACTTGGTGATGCCGTAGCGGCGGTTCAGCTCGTAGATGGAGCGGATGTACACGTAGGTCTTGCCGGTACCCGTCTCCATCTCGACGGTGAAGTCTCGCAGGCGCCCGTCGGTGAGGACGTCGGTCGCCGGGAGGCAGCCCTCCTCCTGCACGGAGTGGAGGTTGTCGAGGAGCTGGCCCGGCGCCACGCGGAGCTCGTTGCCGTGGCCGACCATGAGCTCGCCGATCGCCGTCTGGCCTTTGCGGCCGGAATCGGCGGAGAATACGCTGCTGGCGAACTGTTGCCCGCGGAACAGGTCGCAGGTGGCCTCTATGGCCTCCAGCTGGTGCTGCTGGTCGGATGAGAACTTGAACTCGAGCGCTGCCATGCTAGACCGTCCTCAGTTCGATCTCGCAGCCCATGCGCTCGCCGGCGTGCTTGAAGATCTGCACGGCGTTGAGCTTGAGGGTGTCGTCGAGGACGGAGTCGAGGATGAGAACGCGCCTGGGCTCCATATCGGCGATGGCCTCGAGCGCCTCGATGGTGAGGCCTCGGGACATGCAGCAGACGAGCTCGTCGCAAGCGACGGACCAGACGGGATAGCCCGCGGCGTCGGATTTCTCTACAGGCAGCGTGAGCTCGAGGCCCCACTTGAGCATCATCTCGAAGACGATATCAAGTTCAGTGCGGTCGGGCTTCACCACATCGAGCACGAGTTGACCAGGCTCAGGTCGCTCGATGCCTGAATCGTCAAGCGCGAAGACGCGAAAGCCGATATCGGGTAGCTGTTTCGGCTCTTCGTCGAACCTGAGCTGGCGGCTGGCGTCGGCAGACTCGGTTTTGACTGCGTTGCCCATTAAACGCAAACGTTCTTCGGCTAAATTGGTGAGGAAAGGTTTGAGGCCCCTGTCCTTCAGATAGTTAATGGCGTTTTTGGTTATCTTCTTATTCGCGCCTTTTGCTGTTCTGTAGTTGTCTTCAAGGTCCTCTGGCAACTGGACCAAGAGCCAATGAACGTTTTTGCCTTGGGCGGCGTTGTACTTCGCAACCGCTTCGCCAATTGTTCCCGATCCAGAAAAGAAGTCGAGGACAAGGTCGTCTGACGTAAGCCCAAATGCCACCATTAACCGCTGAAGGACCTCGTCGTCCTTAGGGTTCGAAAATACTTTCTCACCATCAAATAGCCGGGCAAGTTTCTTTGAAGCAACACGTCCGTCTTTGTAGATTAAGCTGGTCAGGCTTTGGTTCTCAGTATTCTTAAGATATGTTTTCAGATTAGGAACCGTGTTGTCGCTAGACCCGAAGTGAACTTCGTTTCTCGCTATTTTGTTTTCCATTTCCGATTTTGGACAGCACCAGCCCCTGCCCGGCATTTTGACAACATTCCCAGTTGTCGGATTGACAACGTCGTATACATACTGCCCATCATTTGGTCCTGAAATATCTGCAGGGAAATAGACCCCTCGCTCATCCATCCATGAATAATGTTTGCTACCGTAGACGGGGCTTGATGGAGGGAACTGTTTGTACCAATCGAGAGCAGCCTTATGGATTGCTTCCCAGTCATTGCCATATTTGGCATGAAAGCCTTCAAAGGCCGCATAGATATCTTCAAGGCCTTCCTTGCGTTCGGTCCAGTTTCCGGGGTTGGAGCCCTTATCCTTGACGTAAACCAGCATGTATTCGTGCTGCATGGATATGTATGCCTGATCGTTTTTGCTGCTGTTCTTCCAGACGATCTCGCCAGCGAAGTTCTGCTCGCCAAACACCTCATTGAGCAGGGACTGCAGATTCGTTCTTTCATTTTCATCGATGCTGGCGACGAGTATCCCATCAGGTCTAAGAAGCTCACGAGCCAGCTTAAGGCGGGGATAAATCATGGAACACCAATTGGCAGGGAATCGACCGTCGGACTTAGAGTTCGACTGTCCAGTCAGTCCGGCTTGTTCACGGTAATCAGCAATGGTTTGACCGAAGGAATCCTTGTACACGAAATCGCCGCCCGTGTTATAGGGTGGGTCGATATAGATCATCTTGACCTTGCCGTGATAACCGCGCTGCAGGAGCTTCAGCACCTCGAGATTATCGCCCTCGATGTAGATGTTGTCCGAGTCGAAGGAGCCGTCCTCGCCGTCGCGGCCGCGACTCTTCTCCACGCAAGGGCGCAGCGTGGCAGTGCTCACGGTCTGCGATTGGCGGATGGCGTCGGTCTTGCCAGGCCATGTGAAGGCATAGCGCTCTTGACCCTCGTCGACCTCGTCGCCAAGCTCGAGCCTCAGTTTGTCGAAGTCGATTCCGCTCTCGGAGAACACCTCGGGCATCAGTTTCCTGAGCTTGCTCAGGCGATCGTCAACCAGGCTTTCCGATTCAAAATTCATCTTCTGTATCTCGCTCACGAAGTCTCCTCCTAGGAAAGTTGAGATTTGATTAGTTGCACTATATAGGGCATGGCGGCAATAAAAACGTCGGTGCCCTTGTCGGCAAGCCAGCTCTGGAGTTTGCCAAGCTTGCTGTCTCGTTTGCTTTTGTCTTTCGTGTTGAGGTCGCCGATCATTCCTTTGAGCAGCGTCTTATCCTCATCGGAAAGCGTTGCCTCCGGCAATTTATTTATCAGCTCAAAGGTCGCCTCAAGCGTAACCTGAACATTGCTTGTTGCAGATGCTGAGGCATTTTGAACCATGTTGACGCTTGCAGCCTGCGCTTCCGCGATTTTAAGTTTACGGAATTCCTCATCGCGGATTGCCTTGAGCTTCTCTATCCTGAGCTCCGTCTGCTGGGGGCAGGGTTCATACTCTCTATAGCCGTAGCCTGACAGGCCATCAACGTAAAAGCCATAGCGATTCACATATATGCAATCGATCGTCTCGTAAACCGCTCTTAGGTCTTCGCCTTCAATCCCGTCTTCCGCTGCCCTCTCGAGCAGATGAATGTGGTTCGCAACTGTCTCTAGCCCGTAAGGCCCGTAAAGCTCCCGGTCTTTCCCATCTCGCAGCACACGGAGCTTTCCGATCAGTTTTCGCAGATCGGCGGCGGTGTGGCGGTTGTCCCCGCCGGTTATCCTTGCTCCTCTGTAATGCGATAGGTTCGGTATCTCCGCATTGAAGGCCGACACGATCTCACGTGCGATGGCATCGATTGCCGAGCCGTCTCCGCCACGTAAGGTCTCGCTTGCGCGACGGATGTAATTATCGAGCTCACTCAATTGCGTCTCCTAACGTACAGACAGACTTTATCGAGTCCATGACCAAATCGAACTCGGCTTCTAGCTTTTTAACTTCAACGCGTAACCTTGCAGACTCGTTCAAAGAAAGTCTGCGGTCACGTCGCCGCTGTCGCATGTCGGCAATTTGCATAGCAAGAGCATCGCTCCGAGCGATAAGCTCGCCTAGCTGCTCCCGATCGCGATCGGCGCACATCGGATAGAACCCGAGTGAGGTTATCGAGCGAGAGAGTCGAACGGCCCAGGCGATTCCCTGCAGGAAAGCCAGCAGATCGCCCTGCGGCAGCCTGGCGAACTCGAGCGCACCCAGGAAGTCCGCGTATTCCGGGCGGCCAGTATCGAACGTGCCCGTCGACTCGATTCGGTCGACGACCGTCGCGCCCTGCTCGGCCTGGCTTTTCCGCGTGAGGGCGACCGATATGCACGCGCGGCCGCCCGCCTCGATTAGGAGCACCGTCGGGTTCGGGAAGCACTTGTGCACGAGCTCCGCCACCTCCGACACCGCCATGCTTCCTGCGGCCATCTCGCAGCGCAGGAATACGATGCTCTGCACGTTGCGCTCGTCGTCCTCGTACGGCGGGATGCGCGTCGTGGACTTCTGGACCGTGGCGAAGTGCTCGAGGCGCGCGACCTTGTCGAGCCTCTTCTGCTCGGTCTTGGTGAGCATGGCCTGCTTGACGAGCACCGTCTTGGGGATGCGACGGTCACCCGCGAGCGCCGCATCGGGCAGGCGCAGGATCCCGTTCCAGTCGACGCCGTTCATCGCAGCACCGCGAAGCATACCAGCGAGTAGTCGTCGAAGCCCATGACGGTGCCGCTGCCGACCTCGCCCAGGCTGAACAGGCTCTCGATCCCCTTGTCCTGCTGCGTCCCGGTGATGGCCGCCACCACGTCGTCGAGCAGGTCTGTGTAGGCGTCCATCCTGGTCCCGTCGCGGGTCTCGCGGTTGAACTCGCGGCACAGCTCGGCGATGGGCTCGGGATGCCCCGAGCAGACGGCGCGCATGATGTCGAGCGCCGGCTTGGGCTGGGTGTGCTTCGTCATGACCTCGCCGTCGGCCGACACGTACACCACGTAATACGGGAAGACGGGATTCGTGTCCCTGGGGTCGTTTCCCTCGTCGTTCTGCTTGAGGCAGAAGACCACCCCTGGCTTCACGTCGCCGCGGAGCTCGTCGGGGATGGGGGCCACGGCGTGGAGGCCCGCCGGCGAGTTCTGCAGCGCGCCGGGATGTTCCTTGGCGTAGCGCTGGAGCTCCACGCGGAAGTCGTCGAAGGCGAAGTCCGTGATCGAGATGCCGCCCGAGATGTCCTCGAGGTCGAGCACCTCGCTTTTGAGCTGCTGGAGCTGCCGGCGGCGGTACTTGAGGTCGTTCATCTCGCCGTTGCCCTTGGCCTCCAGCACGTTCTCCTCGCCGGTGGCCGACGCGTCGAGCAGCGCCATGCGGCCCTTCACGCGGCCCTCCAGCTGGATGTACTCGTCGAGCGCGATGTCCGGCCAGAAGTTGACCAGCTGGATCTGCGCGTTCTTCGAGCCTAGGCGGTCGATGCGGCCGAAGCGCTGGATGATGCGCACGGGGTTCCAGTGGATGTCGTAGTTCACCAGGCAGTCGCAGTCCTGCAGGTTCTGGCCCTCGGATATGCAGTCGGTGGCGAAGACGACGTCGATCTCGCCGAGCTCCCTCTGGCTTTCCGGCAGCTCCTTGGAGACGGGAGAGAACCTCGCGAGGATGTTCTCGAAGGTAGTCCTGGGGAGCTTCAGCGAGTAGGTCCGGTTGGAGCTGCCCGCCACCTCGGCGCACTCGATGCCGAGCTCGCGCTTCAGCCAGGGGCCCAGCTGCTCGAAGAGGTACGCGGTCGTGTCGGCGAACGCGCTGAACACCAGTACCTTGCGGTTGCCGGGGTTGTACGGGTTTCTGACTTTCTCCGCAATGAAGTCGCGCAGCTTCACGAGCTTGGCGTCGCGCTCGGGCGTCACCGCGTCGGCGTAGGCGAGCAGGGCACGGAGCACCTGTATGTCGAAGTCGAGGTCCTGGCCCAGGCGCAGGGCGTCGACGTCGCGAAGGTCGACGCGCACCTTTCCGCCGGCCTCGAACTCCTCGGCATCGTCGTCGTCGAATCCGTCCTCGAGGCCCTCGGTGCCGTAGGCGACCCCCGACGCGTCGGTGTCGAGCCTCGCGCGCAGGTCGACGCAGCAGTCGAGGATGCGGCGCAGCGTGATGCGGAAGCTGTTCACGGAGGACTCCATGCGCTTGAGGACGTTGATGCGCATGAGGTTGGCCACCGCCGTCGTGCGGTGGACCTGGCTCTCGAAATCCTTTCCCCATGTGTCCCCGTAGCGGTCCTCGTACTTGCGGCGCTGGTCGGCGCGCACATAGGAGAGCACCTGGTACTGGGCGAACGTGAGCTGGGCGATCATGTCGTTGAGCTCGGCGATCGGCGGCAGCTCGCCCTCCAGGTCGATGGGCGTCTGGAACGACAGGGGCGGCCGGCGCGCCGGGAAGGTCCCGCTCGCGGCGCCGTAGTACTTCGTGATGTGCTTGCGGCTGCGCGCGATGGTCAGCACGTCGAGCAGCTTGAAGTAGTCGGCGTTCACCGCGTTCACGAAGCTCTCGGTCGTGCGCTCGGAGTCGGAGAGCTTGCTCCACTCGTTGAACCTCTGCTGGGCGACGCGCGTCACGTGGGTGATCGACGGAATGCCGTCGGTCTGGTCGAGGTACGCGTCGTCTCCCTCGGTGATGAGCTCGATCTGGTTGCGCAGGTCGAGCAGGCGGTTGTTCACCGGGGTCGCAGAGAGCATGAGCACCTTCGTGCGCTGACCCGACTTGATGACGTCCTCGATGAGGCGCGTGTAGCGGTCGGTCTTGTCCGCGTCGGTGCTCTTGTTCCTGAAGTTGTGGCTCTCGTCTATGACGAGGAGGTCGAAGTGGCCCCACCGCAGGTGCTCTAGGTCCACCTCGCCGCTCATGCCGTGGTAGCGCGACAGGTCGGTGTGGTTGAGCACCGTGTAGCTGAAGCGGTCGTCGGCCAGCGGGTTGCGATCGTCGTTGTCCTGGGTCCACAGGGTCCAGTTGTCGCGCAGGCGCTTCGGGCACAGCACGAGGATGCGGTCGTTGCGCTCCTGGTAGTACTTCATGACGGCGAGCGCCTCGTAGGTCTTGCCCAGGCCCACAGAGTCGGCGATGATGCAGCCCTTGTACTTCTCCAGCTTGCGGATGGCGCCCACGACGGCGTCCTTCTGGAAGTCGTAGAGCTTGTTCCAGACCACGGACTCCTCGAACTTGAGGCCGGGGCGGATGCCGTTGTCCTCGTCGTCCTCCATGAAGTCGCGGAACAGGTGGTACAGGGTCAGGAAATAGATGAACTCGGGCGGGTTCTCGCGGTAGAGCGTCTCGACCTGGGCGGCCACCTGCGCGGTGACCTCCTCGACCATGGCGGGGTTGTCCCAGACCGACTCGAACATCATCTTGAGGCCGATGGCCTCCGTTGCGTTCTCGAAATGGCTCACGCAGGTGACGGTTCCCGGGCGGCGCTCGTAGCCGAGGCCCTCCTGCGTGAAGTTCGCGGCGGCGCCCATGAAGGCGTGGTCGTCGCCCGAGGGGTTCTCCACCACGTAGGTGCCGCCCGGCTGGATGGCGCCAGAAGTCTTGGCGGATTTGAAGACGCCCCTCTCGCGGATCCACTCGGCGCATTCTCGGGCGAGGGCGCGCTGGTTTAGGTTGTTGCGCAGCGTGAGCTCGAGCCCCGATCCGCCGACGCCGACCTCGCGCGCGCGGCGGGCTACCTCGAACTCGCGCGGCTCCTTCGAGTCGGCCATGCGCTTGATGAAGGTGGGCTCGCTGAACAGGAAACGCACCTCGTCGATTTTGGAGAGCTCCTCTTTGAGCTCCCCGTAGGCGAACACGGTGAAATAAGAGCTGATTATCGACAGCTTCGCGCCGTCGTCGATGGATTCGCCGAGGGCGTCTCCCAGGCGCTCGGCGCCGACGTTGTTTAGCGACTTCACGCCTCTATGCCCCCTTCTTCGCGAGCTCTTCGATCATGCAGGTGCGCACGAAGGCGGAGAAGCTCATGCCCCGCAGGGCCGCCTCCTCCTTCGCCGCGTCTCGCAGGGTGTCGGGGATGCGCAGGGTCACGGAGACCTGGTCGCCGTCCACCAGGAAGCTCCTGATCTCGGTCTCGTCGGGGTTGCTCTTGATGAGCTCCTTGTAGCTGTCGGGCATCTGCGCTCCCATCGCTCGAAATGCAATACAAATGCGTTTGCAGCATTATAACGCGGCGGCACTGGGAATGCGAGGACAGCCGATGCCCAGGCTTTATATGAGCGCGGACGGCGAAGGACGCCCTGATTGGGCTTGGATGGCCGCTTTCGTTTGGGTCCTTATCTCTCGTTTTCGCGAGGTTTGGCGTTTGCCCGCTCCTCGGCGTAGAGAACCTCGTTCTGAGCCTCCAAGATTCGCGCGGCGTCGCCGATGCGCTCGGCACACCTCTCGCTTATAGACCTCAGGGCCAGGATCCCCTCGATGTCGAGCGGGTCCAGCTGGTCGGCATGCGCCAGGGACTCGAGCAGCTGGTCCAAGCCCCTCGCCAGCCTCCCGGCATCCGCCACCGCGTCGAGCAGTTCGAGGCGCTCTACCTTTTCTTCGTAGCCCAACATCTGTTTGTCTCCTTCTCTCAACGGACGTGTCGCGCAGCACCGTAGCCGTTCCGCGCAACGAAAAGCCTCACCGCCAGCGATCTCGTGCGCACATCGGCCGCAAGCGGCACGGGAGAGGCCGTCCCGATTAGGGTAGCGGCGCCGCGACTCGGAAACGCGCCTCCGTCCTCCACGCGACGTCCCGACGTAACCCTCGCGAGCGCCCCGGCAACCGCCGACGGGCCGCATCCCATGCCCGGAGGGTCTCGGCGCCCATGGCCGGTTCCATGCCGCACGCCTCCGCCCCTCCGACCCGAAACCCGCCCCGGCGCTCCTTGGACGCGCAGGGTCGCACGCCGGCAGGCGGCCCGCAAGGGCCGCGACACTTTTTCGGGTTCTTCGCCCCATGCGCTGCGCGCGCGAACAACGCGAAAAACTGACGTCGGGAGATTTCTACAACCACGTCCGACTTCGCTTCCTCCCTTGCCGGCACGCCCGCGCTGCATGCGACTCACGCGACGCAAGGCACGCCACAGGGGCGGGCCTCAGAGTCTAAGGAGCAAGACATGAACGACATGAAGGAAAAGGCGATGGGCGCGGTCAAGGCCTTCCTCGAGCGCAAGGGCTACGAGATCGTCGACGAGGCCTGGCAGGGGCCCGAGGGCATCGGCGGGATCGACCTCGTGGCGGTGGACGAGGACGGGACCCTGGTGTTCGTCGACGCCACGGCCCGGATCGGGACGGACGGCTTCCCCGAGGCCCACAGGGCGCGCGGGCTGCGCGAGGCGCTGGCGGCGACGTGGCTCGCCGGCAACGGCGACGACTACGCCGACACCCCGGTCCGCTTCGACGAGGTGGCGATGATGGTCGTCAAGGAGAACCGAGCGCTCCTGCGCCACCACGTCAACTGCTTCGGCGAGATGGAGCCGCTCTCCTAGGCGGCGCGCCCGGCCCCGGGCTCCCGGGGCCGGGCTTTCCCGAAACCCGGCCCCTGTACCACGAAAGCGTACATATCCGTACGTTTTCGTGGTACACTTCGCTTGTCGGACAAATCCGTACGGTTTTGTCCCGACGCTCCGAGACTCGGGGCGCGCCGGACCGGATGCGGCGAGACGCGCCCCACGCTAGAGAGGACGCGACCCATGCGCACGATAGCCATTTCCAACTACAAGGGCGGCGTCGGCAAGACGACGACCGCCGTGAACCTGGCGGCGATCTTCGCCGCCCGGGGCCTTCGGACCCTGCTCGTCGACCTCGACCCGCAGGCGTCGGCCACCGACTTCTTCGGCCTCTACGACCGGGCCGCCTCCGAGCGGCGCACCTCGGTCGAGCTGCTCTACGGCGGCGCGCCCGTGGAGGAGGTCGCCTACGCCGCCGGGGAGAACCTCGACGTGGTGGCCTCGACCATCGACCTCGTCGACCAGAACGAGATGCTCCTGCGCGAGCAGCGCCTCAAGTTCGCGCTCGACGACGCCTCGGGCTCCTACGACGCCTGCCTCATCGACTGCAGCCCCGTGATGCGCAGGCTCGCCTTCAACGCCTACCTCGCCGCAGCGGAGGGAGGCATGGTCGTCATCCCCGTGAAGCTCGACTCCACCGTGATGCGCGGCACGGCGCTCACCGTGGAGGCGACGCGCTCCATCGCGGACGCGCTCCGCATGCCCACGCCCCGCTGGAAGATTCTCCGCACCTGCGTGCCCGGCCGCATGACCAACGCCGAGGCCACGGGCGCGGCCGTGCTCGACGGGTTCTTCCCGGACGAGCAGTTCGAGACGGTCATCCACGCGAGCAGCAAGGTCTGCGAGGGCAGCTGGCAGTGGAAGCCGGTGGCGGCCTTCGAGCCGGGGAGCCGCCCCGCGCGCGACTACGAGGCGCTCGCAGACGAGGTGTCCCGTGAGCTCGCCTAGCCAGGTGGCCGCGGGCTTCACCATCACGGGGCTCCTCGACGGCGCGTCGCGCACCCGCGGGCGCTACCCGGTGTCCGAGATAGCGGTGGCCGACATCGCCGACCACCCGGCGAACGCCGCGTACTCCATGGACCCAGCGGGGATAGCCGAGCTCGCCGAGTCCATACGCCAGGACGGCCTCACCGACCTGCCGCTCGTGCGCAAGGTCGGCGACGGCTCGTGGCAGATGGTCTCCGGGCACCGGCGCAAGGCCGCCTACGCGCTGCTCGCCAAGGACGACCCCGCCTACGAGAAGATGCCCTGCCGCGTGATAGAGGGAATCGACGACGAGCGGGCGGTGACGCTGCTCCACGCCGCGAACTACTTCACCCGCGCGCTCACCGTGACCGAGCGCGCCGCCGCGACCGAGGCGCTCAGGGGCGACGCCGTGCGCCTGCGCTCCGAGGACCCGTCGCTTTCCGGCATGCGCGTCGACGACGTGAAGGCCGCCATCATCGAGCGGCAGACGGGCCGCAAGGTCTCCGGCAAGACCATCGCGCGCGAGGAGAGGCTGGCCCGCCGTATCGCCGAGGACCTCTCGCCCGAGTGGGCCGCAGAGGCCGACCGAGGCAACCTCAGCGCCGAGGCGGTGCGCTCGCTCGCGGGCATGCCGAAGGGGCGCCAGGCGGAGATGCACGCCGCCATGGAGCCGTGGCGGCGCACCAAGCGGGAGCTCTCCGACTACGTGAGGAGCGAGGGAAAGGCGCAGGCCGGCCCCGACGGGCGCATCGCGAAGGCCGCGAGGCTCGTCGCCGACTTCCTGGAGAGCCCGCCCGAGAGCCCGAGCGCGGCCGACCTCACGCTGCTGCGCGAGATGGCGCTCATGACCGCCCCGTACGCGGATGCGGGCACCGATGCCCGAAAGCGCCGCAGAAGGGCCTCAGGCCCGAAATCCAGCAAGTAGCCTATGGCGTCCGACATCGCGTCGGGCGTCCATAGCACTTGGGGACCGGGCGGCCTCGGACCCGTCATGCCGCGGGCCGTTGGGGAGCCCGCTTACGCGAGGCCCGGTCCCAGAGGCGGCGCCCGAGCCGGGCCGCCGCCTGCGGGGGATCCCCCGCGCCCCTAGAGAGACGCGCCCGCCGCGCGGCGGGCCCGAGGAAAGGAATCCGCAATGGAAGATAGCACCGGCGGCGCCGGGGGCAAGGAGCGCCGCGTCACGTTCCGCATGGAGGGAGGCGACTACGACGCGCTCTGCGAGCGGTGCGAGCGCGCGGGCCTAAGCAAGTCGGAGTACCTGCGCTACCTCGTGCGCATACCGCTGGCGACGGAGGCGAACGCGGGAGACGAGCACCGCATACTCGTCGACCGGAAGGCCCTGTGGGCGATGTCGCGCGAGCTCACGAAGTGGGGCTACCACTACAACCAGGCCGTGCACGCGATGAACCTCATCAACTTCCACGCGCGCCACGGGCACGTCGACCGCGACCTCGTCGCGGAGAGCGTCCCGACGATCGAGCGCGAGCTCGCCGACGTGAACGCCGCGGCCCGCGAGATGGCGGCGGAGCTCGGTCGCATCGGCGCCGACTCGCTCGTGGAGGGCTCGCCATGCCGATCCTGAAGCCGATAAGCGGCCACGGCTCGACCGGAGGCATCCGCCGCTACCTCGAGAAGGGAGGCCGCGCCCTCGCGCGCGACCTGTTCAACCTGAGCTACGACGAGCGCGACGCCGGCGCGCTGGGGGAAGGCGCCAAGGAGGCCTGCGCCTGGGACGCCGAGATGGACGCCACGCGCGCCGCGTTCGGCACGGACGCACCCTGGCGGGGCAAGCCCGCGCGCACGTTCAAGCACTTCGTGCTCTCGCCTGACCCTGGCGACGACATCGACCTGGCGGCGCTGCGCGAGCTCGCGTGCTCGTGGGCGCTCAAGCACTTCGGCGACCACGAGATCGCCATCGTCTACCACGACGACAACGCCCGCGGCATACCGCACGCGCACATCGTCGTGAACAACGCGAACCTCCGCACCGGCTACCGCATGCAGACCCAGCATCCCGAGGACCTCAACCGGGACCTACAGGACATGGCCCGCGAGCGCGGGCTGTCGGGTCTCTCCAACGACCGGGCGCCCGAATCCCCCTCAAAGGCGCGCGGGCATGCTGGCGCGGGCGGGCCCAGGAGCCGCAGGAGCGTCTACCTGGGCCGGGCCGAGAAGGAGATCATGCGCTCGGGCGGCTACTCGTGGGTCGGCGACATCCGCGCCCGCGTCGCGCTCGCCAAGACCACGGCGCGCGACGAGGCGGAGTTCCTCGGCATCCTCGACGCCCTGGGCGTGCACGTCGCCGACAACTCGGCCAAGGCGCGGCGGGACGACTGGGTGTTCAGCCTGGCCGAGGAGCCGTCCAAGAAGGTAAGCGGCGAGCGCCTGGGGTTCGCCTACGGCAAGGAGATGCTGCGCCGCCGCTTCGAGCGCGAGGGGGCCTACCGTCCCACGGACGCGAGCGCCGCGCGCATCCGCGAGGCCGCCGAGCGGGCTCTCGAGCTCAACGACCTCTCGGAGCTGAGCAGGCTCTCCTCGGCGCTCGAGACCTGCGCGAAGTTCGACGTCGAGTCCATCGAGGAGTTCGGGCTCAGGATGGCGACGCTCGAGCGCCGCGGCCAGGCGGGCGGCGAGGGGTACCGCCGCCTCGAGGCTGCGCGCGCCTACATGGCCGAGAACGGTCTCATGCCCCTCAAGACCCGCTACGGGGACGATGGCGGGCGCGGTGCGGCCGAGGGAAGCTCGCGCGACGGGCGCCGCGAGGACGAGCGACAGCGCATCCTCGCCGCCGAGCGCCAGCGGGCCCAGCAGGACCAGCGCAGGGAGAGGGGCCGGAGATGATGGTGAGGATAGAGTACGAGGGCGGCAGGACGACGCTGTTCGACACGCTCTCGTTCACGGAGGGGTCGCCGTTCTCCGGCGCGAACATGCTCACGGAGTTCGAGCTCGAGATGCGCGAGGAGCCCGAGAAGGGGCTCTGGCTCACGGCGAACTGGCACCAGGTGCGCGACGACTGGCGCGCCGACGCGCCCGCGGACGGCATCCCGGCGGCGCGCAGGTCCCGCGGGTGGCGCTTCATGCTGGCCTCGGAGGCCGAGCTCGGACACGCCCGCCGCGTCCTGCTCGACGGGGACGAGGCGTTCGCCCGGGTGCGGGGGTACCTGTGCGACGCGGCAGCGATCGGCGCCTGCTACCGCGAGCACGTGGGCCCTCCCTCAAAACCGCTGAAGTCGCAGATAAGGGACCTGCAGCGCGCGCTGGGGAGGGCGGAGGTCCCGGGCGTGCCCGACGAGCTGGCGAGGCTGCTCGCGGAAGAGAAGGAAGAGGGCGCCGACGAGGGCGCCCGCAAGGTCAATGAAGATTGGGGTGACGTCGATGAAGAGGCTTGGTAGGTTCCTCATGGCGGCGCTTAAGGTCACGCTGAGCTTTTTCGTCTGGCTGTTCCGCGCCGTGTTCAAATGGGTGATGTAGTAAGAGGCGGGCAATTGCCCGCCTCTTTGTCTTTCCTAATCTGTCTGATCGTCGATGAGCCAGCAGTCGGTCCCATCAGTGAGCAGCGTCCTGGCTGACCGGGATACCGCCGCGATGCGTTGGATTTCGCCTTTTCGATCTTCGGCCTCGGACCTCAGCTTCGACTCTCCGGAGCGTAGGCTCGCGCGCATCTCGACCTTAGCTTCGAGGAGTTGCTCTTTTGCGGCGGCTCTGGGCGTCTGAGAGACCAGCCTCTTGAGGGCGTTCCCCTGGGCTCCGCGCGGAAGCGCGATGGGCGCCCCTTTCATGCCCCCGATCTTCATCTCCATGAGCGCTGCGAGGACCTGCCTCTTTTTCAGAAAGCCCTGAGATTTGTCCAGGATCCGCTGCTCTTCGATGAGGGCGCTGCGGTCGTCCATGCTGCCGTCGTAGTACATGCGCGTCATGGCGAGCGCCGACAGGGCCTGGAGGCACCCCCCTTCGAGGCCTTTTGTCTCCATTCTGGGAATATATCCTGCTCATTTAGGGTTATTCGCGCTGAAAGATTTTGACTAGCTTGGTGTCCTTTATTTCGTAAATAATGTCTGCGACGTTCTCGACCAGCCTCTTATCGTGGGAGACGAACACTATCGTTCCGGCATAGGCGCTCATCATCTGCTCGAGGGCTTCGGCGCTCTTGATGTCCAGGTAATTTCCAGGCTCGTCCATGAGCAAGATGTTGTATCTGCCCAGCAGCATCTTCGCGAGCAGCAGCTTGATGACTTCGCCTCCCGAGAGAACGCCAACGTCCTTTGCCAGGTCACGCGGTCCGATTCCCATAGAGGCGAGGATGCTTCGGATTTCGGTCATGCTGTACTCGCAACCATCCTGCATGAACGAGATCGCAGACTGACGGGCGTCGAACTTGTAGCCTGTTTGCTCGAAGTAACCGATCTCTGCCTTGGGAGAGATGTTGATACCGTCGGCGCGTCGAGCGATTGCCTTCAGCAGGCTGGTCTTTCCTGTGCCGTTGCCACCGGTGATGGCCACTTTGGCACCGAGCGGTATCTCGAATTTCGCGTGGTCATAGAGCATGCAGTTGCCGAAGCTCAAGCTGAAATCGTCTGCCGAGATGGGAAATTTACTATGCAGTTCCAGGGCCTTGCTCTGGCGGAACCGCACGGTGCGAATGCTGTCGGGGGCCTCAATCCCTTCGAGCGCTTCGAGGCGCTTCTCCATGTCCTTAGCCGCCTGGTACATCCTCTTCTGTTTGGTGCCGGTTGCTTTCTGATGCCCCAATCGACCTGCATACTCGTTGCTTTTCTTTGCGCCCTTCTGCTTGGCGTCGACCTGCCGTGCTTTTTTCCGTTGTTTTTCGATGGCGGCTTCAAGGCGCTCGCGCTCGCGCATCGCCTCTTCGTATCGAGCCGCCTGAACTTTGCGCTCTTCTTCTTTCTGTCGCAGATAGTCGGAGTAGTCACCCCAGAATTCGGAAATACCGCCGTCTTTGAGCTCCCAGATCTTGTCTACCACCTGGTCGAGAAAATGACGGTCATGGCTCACGATGAGCAGGGCCCCATCAAATGCCTTGAGTTGTCCGACGAGAAGGCTGATGCCGTCTTGGTCGAGGTGGCTCGTAGGCTCATCAGCAAAGATCGCGCTTGCATGCTGGGAGAGCGCAGAGGCAATCTTGGCGCGTGTTTCCTCTCCGCCGCTCATCGTCTCCTGCGCCACTCCGGCGACGTTGAGACGGGAGAGCATCTCACCGTTGTCCTGAGCCGCATCAAGGTCGAGTTCATCGAGCTGGCCGATGAGGGCAATGCTGCCGAAGCGCCTGACGTCGGCGTCCGCAATGGTAAGATTGCCGCTCAGAATTTTAAGCAGGCTGGTTTTGCCTGCGCCATTGTCTCCCACCAAGCCGATGCGATCGTAGGAGTAGATTTCCAACTCTTCGATATCCAGGATATCGCGGCCGGCATATTCCAAAAAGATGTCTTTAGCTTTGACTATGAGTTCCATAGGTTGAACCGCCTTTTGTGTATTAGCCTTTTACTGGAAGCGCAGCCATGCCAATAAAGAATCGTTCACGTCGATTTTTCGCCTTTGCCCAATTGCCGGCGCGAGCGTTTTGACCTTGCGCAAGCCGGCAAATCCGAAAATGATAGTTGGCGACGAATAAGGAGCGCGATGTGGGATGTCGGCGCAATACCTCGTCGTCGCAAGGGCTTGAAGGCTGACGCGCGAACCGATGGCTGCCGCCTCTTTTTTCGAATACTTGGGCTATTGAATCCGCCCGGTATCTCTTTTCCCCACGTTTCGGACGCTCGGAGCAAGCAGCATAGCCATCGCAAGCAGTACCATGGTCGCTCCAGAGCCGACGAACCACAACGGAGCTCCAAGCATATCCGCAAAAACGGAGGGGGCCGCGAGGCCCATGGGCATGGCCCACGCCATGATGGTTCCGTAGAGGCCGAAAACGCGGCCTAGGTACTCAGGAGGTATCTGCTCCTGCATAAGGGCAGTCTGGGTTCCCGCGTACAACGGGGAGCATGCGCCCATAAGAAAGCTCACCGGCAGGAAAGCAGCGAACAGCGACGGGCCGAGCGATCCGGATACGATTGCGGCAATGCCGAAGCCGGCGATCGCGGCGACCATGGTGAGCGACCTATTGCGGAACCCTCCCGTAACCGCCAAGATGCCGGACCCAGCCAGCATGCCTGCGGAGAAAAGGATTTCCGCCAAAGCGGCATCCCCCGTGCTACCGCCAAAATGCCCCAAGGTCATTATTGGGAACAATGCCGCGAGCGGAGAGAACGCGAAAGCGAAGACGAACCCGCACCAAAGAAGGGCGAACAGCCCCCTGTATCCCCTGATCAGCTTGTAGCCGTCCGAAATCTCAGAGAAAAGTTCTCGAACTTTATTGGAAAAGGACGAGCTGCGGTCGGCTTCGTCGAGTCCTCCTGCGTCTATCTGAGCGGCGAGGACGGCTAGAGAAGCGAAAAGCGCCCCCAGCACGTCGAGGCCAATCATGGCGGTAATGCCCGCCACAGGATAAATCACTGCCGCGAGCGCGGCGCCAAGAATGTATCCGGCGGACTGAATCGCTTGCATCACTCCCGATAGGCGAACGAGATGCTCTGGCGGGGCGAGATGGGGCGTGAGGGATTGGGAGGCCGGCGTGTAGAACGAAGTGCCAGCTGCGCGGAGAAACAGGGCGATGAGTATTGACCACGCAGGTAAGCTGCCGGCCAACGAGGCAATCGCCAAGGCGGCGCCCACCGCGGCAACGAAGAGGTCGGCGCCGATGAGAACACGTTTCAAAGGCAGCCTGTCGACAACGGCGCCCGCAAGGACTCCGAACAAAGCAATCGGCAGAAAGCCTGCTAACGATGCCAGGGAGAGGAGGGAAGATGATCCTGTCGTGAGGGCGATATGCCAAATGAGACCCATTTGGAGAATCGAGCTCGTCAATGTCGACACGAGCTCCCCGCCCCATACGAAACAAAGCTTGAATTGCCATGAATGGCACAGCGAAACAGACCTGCGCCGAGAGGTTTCAAATATCATGGTTATGTCCAATCGTGAAATGGCGTGCAGAAAAACAGCGCGACGCCACAACAGCGCCGCTTTCTAGGCGCTCATCCACGTGCGGAAAAGACCAACCACGACACCCCTCCTTTGTTAATTCGGTCTGGCAAACCATGTAATATTAACGAGGCTTGAGTTTGCCTGTCAAGAATCGACCATCGGTAAGGGCAATCCTCTCTGGCCATTCGATTCCTTTTGTATCTATGGCTGCATTTACGTTATGTGGTTATTAATTTCGTTAGAATTCCCAAGCAAAACGCTTTTATGCACCATGTCTGCGCAAGCGAGAAAAGCCATTTCTAAGCCTCGGTCCACGAAAATGTCGACTTGGCTTTTCATTGAGCCGATACTTCCAACACCGCTGAAAACGAACCAAATGCGTAGCTCTTGCTTGTCCGCAACTCGCACCATCAAAGTATGCAAGCATCCTGATGAGCAGGATAGCCTCTGATCGTCTGTATCTCAATTCGGAACAAAGATCCTGGGAAAAGGGTCTGCGGCGCCGAACGCGAACAATGTGTGTACGCTGTCGAGAAATGAGGCGCGCGCCGAGAAACCGGTGGTCCATACTCCACGCCGCACCCCCAACTGAGCCTCGTAGGATTGGACCTCTTTAAGCAACGGTTCGAGGTCTTTTTCGCGCTCAGCGGCGTCCCTGGCCTTGTCTTCGATGCCGGCGAGTTGCTCGGTAATCCAATCGATTACCTGACCGACGTCGTTGTACCTGCCCTCGATCTCGTTTCTTGCCGCCTGTCGTGCCTCGGCGGGCTTTTGGAGGTAATCGTCATGAAGGGCTGCGTAGGTCCTAGCGATGTCCAGGGCGTTTTTGACCTTCGCCCTCTGGTCGCCGGCGATCATGGAGGCGATCGATTCCAGCTTGGCGTCGATGCACTGGAGGCTGTCGCTGATTTCGGTCATGTACGCCTGACCGACAACCATCGCCGCTGCGGCAAGGCCGACGCTGGCGATCTGTGCGGGGCTGACCCCAGCGGCTTTGAGGGAGACGTCGCCGCTCAGGCGACCTTTCGGGTCTCGGACGAGGGCCCTTACCGCTTCCGGATCCTTCTTCGAGGCGACGAGGTCCTTAAGGCTGTAGCCTTCGGGAACCTCGACTTTGTAGAGCTGTTTTCCCTCGACGAGGTCTATGACGTCCGAGGCGAGGCCGAGAATGGCGTCCGCCCGCTCTCCGATGCCGACGTTGTTCTCTTTGCCCGCATCGGCGTTCGCGACGAGCCTGATGTTCTCCAAGTCCTCGACGGGAACGACCTCGACGCTGATTGGCGCAAGTTCTTTGTCGCTCATGCTCTTAGCGCCTATCTCGCCTCATCGGAACGCGCCAGGACGTCCCATTTGTTGTACGAGCCCTCGGCCTGAAGATCCCTGACGAGGGCCTCATAGCGGGTCTCGAGGTCTTTCTCCTCACACGGGAAGAGCAGAATCATCATTGGTCTTTTGAACTTGAAGTCAGCGTAGACGTCGATGTTGCCGAAACCGCAAAGCTGGGTGTAGATACTGAAGCCCATGGATTTGCCGCAACCGACATAGACGACCTCGTAGGCGGAAGGATCTTTCTCTCGTGCCGATTTCATCGTGGCGATGGCGTAGCAGCCAGCGATTGCCATGTACCCATCGTTGAGGTCGGCTTCGCTGGAGACGTTGTTCTCGAAGTTCTCGAAGAACTCTTTTGCGGAGATCGGCGGAAGCGAGCTTGCCACAGCCTTCTTGCGGGCTGCCTCGAGTGACTTTCGCCGCTCCTTCTTGTCCTTGATTGCCTGGCTCTTTGAAAGGAATGAGTCCCTGGCTCCTCCCAGGCTATCTGCCGCCTGCTTCCCCCTCTACTGCGTCCAGTCGATCAGAGTAGGCCCGTATTTGTTCACAGCGGGTTCAACGAAGGGTCGAACGTCCTTTCCTATGTCGATAGCCCTTTTGACGTCTTGCAGCTTTATCTTTCCCAATTGCGCGCCTCTGTTCACGGACACCGGGAGCTCATCGAGCAGCTTTCGGCGGTGTCTTGTTTTCATCAAGTGCGTAAATTATCTCACCATATGCAAGACCCCTTGCCGAGATATAGCGGCAAGGGGTCGAAGGGCCATATTCGGTTTTAGTTTCGATTTGCAATTCCTAGTTCCGGTCGTCGTCGCCGGCTGCGCAGCAGGCGTAGGCCGTAAGAGTGAGGAGCCCCATGAGGAGCCCTATTCCGAAGGGCGCGAATCCCATGTTTCCACCTCCTTCGCGTAGACGACGGTGCGCGAGTTGCTCGTCTGGTAGCTGCAGGTCACGAAGGCCCAGGCCTGCTCGACGTCCGCCGGCTCTTCCAGGACGACCTCGCACCGGGACAATTTGTCCCCGAGGTAGGCGTCGAGCTCCGCCGCGTCTGCGAAGCCGGTCCGCTTGCCCTCCGAGCTCGCGTCGACCACGTCCACCGCGAAGACCTCGAGCTCGATTGTTTTCTCGCGGGTGAAGACCCGGATGGTGCGGTGGCCCTCGGCGAAGTCTCGAGACGAGTACTGCGCGAGCGGCGCGAACATGGTGCCGTCGGACATGTGGTGCCCGTAGACGATGACGAGCGGGCTTTCGGCTCCCTGCGCGCACCCGGCGTCGATGTAGGGAGCGCCCCATGCGGATCTTTCGCCGCTGGCGTCGTGCGTGAGGTAGAAGTCGGGCGATTCAGTCCGGCCCTGGACGATCGGGTAGTCGACGGTCGTGCCCGGCACGCGCACCCATGCGACGACGGAGGCGGGAAGGGCGTTCCAGTCGATGCCGCCTCCCGTCTCTTGAGCCTCCATTGCCGCGTCCTCTTCCGCAGTAGGCACCTCGTGTACCTCGTACGGGTTCCTCTCGGGCAGCGGCAGGACGGCGAGCGCCGCCAGCACCAGCAACGCCACGATGACGGCGAGCGCCGTGGCGGCTTTCCCTTTGTTCATGTCCTCCCCCGTTCGCAGGGGAGGCCCCGGGCGGGCGCCCAGGGCCTCTGGTTCGGTGTCGATGCGGCGCCGCTATTCTTCCGGCTCTTCGGCAGGCTCTTCGGCTGCCGCGTCCTTGCCTGCACCGGCCGTCTTGCGCTTGCGGTACGCAAGCGCTCCGCCCGCGCCCGCCGCAGCTGCCAGCGCGATCCCCGCGGCCACGGCGTAGCCGGTGCCGTCGGGGGCGTCGGCCCCGGTCTTGGCGTAGGGCTCCTCGGGGACCTCGGGCGTGTCGGGGTTGTCCACGACGACGCTCTGCTCGGCGGAGTCGATGTCCTCGTGGGCCGCAACGACGTTGCCGGCGGAGTCCAGGACCTTCTCGAAGACGATGAGCTCGTCTCCCTCGGCCAGGCCCTCGGTGTCGAACTCGAAGGTCACCTCGACGGTGCCGGAGGGCGCCTCGGGCTCGAAGGGCGTGCGCGCGGTCACCTCGCTGCCGTCCTTGTCGAGGAACGGCTCTCCGGTGCCCTTGTCCATGAGCGTGCCCACGGCGATGTAGGTCTCGCCGGGGACGAGGCCCTTGTAGGCCACCGTGTCGATGACCTTGGCCTTGCCGGCCTCGATGACCTGGTCGCCGTCGGCGGCGTCGGCCGCCTGCGTGCCCACCTCGACGGCGACGTGGACTGTCTGGCCCTCGTCGGAGAGGTCCGCGTGCGACGCCACCTCGGCTCCGTCCTTGCGCAGGCTCTCGAACACGACCAGGTCGCGGCCGCCGAGCAGGCTCGCGTCGAAGGAGATCTCGACGTCCCGGCTGCCCGTCGAGAGCGCGGGGGCGAACTCAGCCTTGGCCTCCACGGGCATGCCCGAGGCGTCGGCCACGGGCTCGCCGGTCGCCTTGTCGACGAGGGTGGCCGAGAGCTCGTACTCCTCGCCGGCCTTCAGGCCCTCGTAGGTGACGGTGTCGACGACCTTGGCCTCGGCGTCGGCCGAGACGTCCTTGTCGCCGTCCGCCCCGTCCTTTGCCGTGGTGGAGATGCGCGGGCCCTCCTGGTCGTCGAGGCCCATCCACACGGCCCTCGCGACCGTCGAGTCGCGATCGATCCAGAAGCTCCTCGTGATGAGCTCGAGGCCCTCGTTGGCATCGCAGCGCAGCTCGGTCATGGTGTAGGCGCCGTACGGCAGGGCCGCCAGCGAGTCGTCGACCGGCGCCGAGGAGCCGTCCTCGCCGAGCGAGAACCAGATGCCGGCCTTCGGGTCCATGTCGGCGGCAACGATCGGTCCCTCATGGCCGAGCAAGGCGTCGTTGGCGTTGGTGTCCCTCGAGTGCCTGTTCCAGCTGCTCGCGGTCGACGCGTCGCCGTTTCGGTCCGTCACCAGCACGTGCGTCTCGCCGGTGGCCTCGTTCTCGATGGCGAACGGGACTATGAGGCCGGCGTTGTCGGCCTCGCTCTTCTTGGAGAGCTCGAGGTCGTTGCGCACCACCTGGTCGCGGAACTCGAGCGCGGCGCCGTCCGAGGAGGCGCTGACGACCTCGCCGGCGGCGCGGACCTCGAAGGTGCGGGGCTCGCCGTCGGTCAGCAGGTAGCTCCCGTTCGTCGCCGTCTCCCGCACGTCGTAGGTCCCGTACGGCAGGGCGTCGGCCGCGGTCTGCGCGGTGTAGGCGCCGGCCTCCTCGTTCCATGCGGTGGTCAGCGTCGCCACGGCCTCGCCCGGCTCGCGCCACTCGCCGTCAACGAGGACCTTGTGCGCCGAGCGGTTCGTGACGGTGAACTCGATCCCGTCGAGGCCGGGGTGCTCGCCAGGCGCCTCCTTGTGGCCGCTGCCCGCGAGCGCCTCGGACGCCTGCAGCTCCTTGTCGGACTTGGTCACCTGCACGCCGCCGCGGAAAACCTCGTCGGTCACGGGGTCGCCCGTGAGGTCGGCCACCTCGCCGGCCTTCACGGTGAACGCGACGGGGGCGTCGCTGGCGTCGTAGCCCTCGGGCGCGCCAGCCTCGAGGATGCGGTAGCTGCCCGCGGGAAGGGCGTCGGCGCCGGTCGCGGCGACGTGCGAGCCGTCCTCGGGCGCGGTCTTGATCGTGGCGCAGACCTCTCCGTCGGCGTAGTACTTTCCGCCGACCAGCACGTAGCGGCCGGTCTCGTTCACGACGGAGAAGCTCGCGCCGTCGAGCGAGGCGTCGCCCTGGGGTCCGGCGCCCGCCTCGAAGTCCTCTTTGGCGACCTTTACGCCGCCTGCGGACCAGCTGAAGCTCACGAGCGTCTGGGAGCCGCCGCCGGTCCTGACGCAGAACGCCTCGAACCCGGCGGATACCTTGCCGGCGCCCGCCTTCATCCGGGAGTAGGTCTCGTCGATCAGCTCGGATTTCGCCCAGGAGGCGAACTCGGCGCTCGTGCCGTGCACGGCCGCCGACTCGGACCCCGAGTAGGCGTAGGCGATGAGCACGTGGCTCGCCGCCGCGTACTTGGCGTCGTCCCAGCCGCCGCCGTCGTACCAGCTGCCCGGGAACATCGACGCGTCGAAGCCGGGAGAGCCGAACGAGTACCAGATCGCCGCTGTCACGTCGCCGCTCGGCACGGGGCTCGTCGAGTAGGAGCCCGGCGCGGGCGTCGGGGACGAGGGCTCGGCGCAGTAGGCGATGTTCCCGTCGGCGCTCATCCAAGTGGTGGCGAAGCCGCCGTAGGGGATCTTGCCGCCGATGGACACGTCTACCGTGCTCGGTGCGGCGTAGGCGGGCGAGGCCGCCGCGGAGGCGAGCAGCGCCCCCGCCGCCAGGATGAGCGCCATGGCGCATCGGAGGAGCTTTTCCTGCAGGGTGCAGTCTTTCGCTGCGTTCATCTTTCCGCCTCCCTATCTCTCGACGCTTCGCTGTGCGCGGGGCGCCTCGTGCTCGGCGGCGCGGCTCGCCTGGCGGGCGTGCTCGGCGCGCTCCGCGAGGTAGCGCGAGCGCCCTGCGTCAACGGCCTCCTTGAGCTGCGCCGGCATGACCTTCACGGTGTCCTTGACCGCGCGGCCGCCCTCGTCGAGCTCGGGCTGGCCGTCCGGCCCCATCACCGTCTTCCTCAGCCACACCTCGCGGTTCGCGAGCAGCGGTATGTCCCGGAAGTCGGCCCCCTTGAAGCGGCTCTCGTTCACGAACATGGGGCTGAACTCGTAGCCTCCCACGTCCACGCCGTCGACGACGGTGCCCTTGGGAAGGGTCGCCGAGTTGAAGGTCCTGGCCTCGCCGGTCGCGCGGTCGGCGTACTCGATTCCCTCGCGCACGAAGCTCTTGTGCAGCGAGAGGTACACGTTCTTCCTCTCTTCCATGTCTTTCCTCCTTTTCGTCGTTCGTCCGTGCTTGTCTTCTTCCGCCGGGACGCGTGCCCCGGCGCGGCGCCCCTATCTCATGGCGACCGCCCCCTTCCTCGCTTTTCCGTTAGAAGCCGCTCACGATGTCGCGCGCCCAGGAGCCGCTCTTCACGAGGGCCAGGATTAGCAGCACGCACATGGCCAGGTACTGCAGCGCGTAGGTGAGCCCGTTGGCTATCGCGTCCGCGGGGGTGCCCGTCCCGGGGTTCGCCCCGGTGAGCCCGCCGAGCACGAGCGGGAACGATATGAGCAGAACGAGGATGATGACGCCGGCGATGCAGACCGCCCCGAAGCTCTTCAGGTAGCCGACGCCTATCTGGCGCGTGGCGTCCATGCCGAGGAACGCCAGCGGGATCGGGGCGAACGCGGCCATGATGTAGAGCTGGAGCGCGCGGGCCCAGCAGACCACGAGGGCGACGACGTAGGCCGCCAGCACCACGACCCAGCTGATGAGGCTCACGACGAGCATGGCGATGAGCGACGGGATGTCGTCGTCGGTGGTGACGACTGACACCTCGGGCAGGTCGAGCGCGCCACCGGCGCCGAAGAGCGCCTCGACTCGGTCGATGGCGAGCCCGCAGACCTCGTAGATCGACGCCATCAGGTCGAAGCTGTTCTGTATGAGGAACAGGAACACGGCGAAGAACACGAGGAGGAACACGACCTCCTTGACGCCGGGAAGGCTCTGGCTGCCGTCCATGCGCTGGGATATCTCGATGAGCTTCAGGGTGAAGACCAGGCCGAGCACCCCGCACCCGATCGGCAGGATGGCCACCTGCCACACGCCGCGGGCGACGTCGTGCATGGTCAGGTCGCTCGAGCTCGTGAGCATGTGCGCGAAGTCGGCCGAGAGGATCCCGTTCGCGCCGATCGACCCGAGCACGCCCGTCTGCGCCTTGAACATCCAGTTGCAGCAGTCGCGCAGGAGGCCGCACAGCCACTCGTTGACGTCCCCGGCGATGTCGGCGTATGCCGGCTGCGCCGGGACGAGCAGGAGCGCGCAGAGGGCGAAGGCGGTCGCGGCGGAGACGGCGAACGCCCTTCGGCGTCGCGATTCAAGCGCCCGCACGGCTACATCGCCTCCAGCGAGCCGCCGCGCGAGACCACGGTGACCACCGTCGAGGCGGGGTCGTCGAGCGTGAAGGTCGTCGACGCGACGTTCCCGGCGTAGTCGAGCCACACCTCTTTGTCCCATGAGGCACCCGCCGCCTGCGGGGACACCTCCGCCGCCTTCCCGGCGACGGCCTCCTCGATGGCGGCGACGTCCGCGCCAAGCGCCTCGGGGAGGCGGCCGTCGGTGCCGGTCACGGAGAACGCTCCGTCTTGCGCCTTCTGGGGCGCGTAGGCCTGCGTCAGGAGGTCGCATGCCAGGGTGCGGGCGCCCCCGTCGCCCGAGACCTGGATGAGCGACAGGCCCCCCGCCTTGTCGCCGGTTCCCTTGACCTCGATGGGCACGCTGAGCACGCCGCCGGCCTCGGAGGGCTCCTCGGCCGAGAAGAACCAGGCGCGCTCGGTGCCGCCGGCGCTCTCCACCATGGCGCCCTCGACGATCCGCAGCGTGGCTGTCGGGTCGTCGGCGCCCGTCCACGCGGTGTTCCAGAGCGCCTCGGCGCCCGAGGCGGCCTTCCCGGTTGACACGTCGGCGCCTGCAGCCGCGGGCTGCTCTTGCTCCTGGGGACTATCCTGCGCGCCTTCCTGCGGGGCGATGGCGCAGCGCGCCGCGCCCGCGCCGAGCGCCACGACGAGCGCGCCTGCCGCGACGGCGGCCATGACCCTTGACTTTCCCTGCATTGGTTTCTCCTATCTCGCGGTGAGCGCGCAGCTGAAGCTGCCGATGCCGCTCGCTATACGGCACACGTCGCCCGTTCGCGGCTCGTGTATGTACCTGTCGTCGCCGATGTAGATGGCCACGTGGCCCGAGCGGTAGAGGATGTCGCCGGGCTTCGCCTCCGAGAGCGGTATGCGCCTGAGCTCCTCGTACTGGGAACCCGTGTAGTGGCTTATGCGGATGCCCGCCTGCGCGTAGCAGTACTGCGTGAGCCCGCTGCAGTCGAGCGCCTTGCCGGGGGTCGAGCCTCCCCACACGTAGGGCACCCCGAGCTGGCTGTACGCCGCCTCGACGATCGCGTTCCCGTTCGCGGCCGGGTCCTTCAGGTCCTCGACCGTCATGGAGTCGAACCTGTAGAGGCCCCATTGCGCCATGATCGACTTCAGGGACTCGACGTAGGACGAGTCGGTCGCCCAGCCGGCGTCCTTGAGCCCCTCGGCCATCCTGTCCGAGTCGTGCCTCTCGATCGCCTCGCGGATGAGGGCGTTGCCCGAGTAGCGCTCCGCCTGCAGGAAGACCCTGCTGCGGAAGCGGATGCACTCGGCGTCGCCGGTGAAGCGGATGAAGCTCGCCGTGATCTGGGTGTGCTCGCCGGGCACGTACTCCTCGCTGGTGGCCCAGTTCGCCTTGCCGGCCACCTCGGGGCAGCCCGCGTAGCCCGACCACCACTTCATGCCGAAGAGGTTGTGGTCGCGCTCTGCGAGCTGGCTCATGCGGTCGCCCTGGCCGGACTCCTGGATGATCTGCGCGATGGTGCAGCCCGCCGGGTGCCCGTACTCCTCCTGGCACTCGAGCGCCGCCTCGACCATCTCGTAGGTGATGTAGGGCGGCAGCCCCTCGAGGCCCCGCTTGGAGGCCGCGTCGTCCCAGAAGCCGAACAGCGCGCTCAGCAGCTGCGCGACGGCGAGCGCGCAGGCGACGAAGGCCACGATGCCGGCCACCGCCCCGAGCAGGGCGGGCGCCGCGCCCGAGACCGCGCCCGCGATCGCGGAGGCGGCGCCCTTCGACCCCGCGGCGCGGGCCGCCTCGCCCGACGCCTGCGCGGCCGCCTGGGCCGCTTGATGCTTGGCCGGGGCGGTCGCGCCGGCTGCCTCGGGGCCGCGCGCGCCTCCCTTTGGGGCGCCGAGGGCGGTCGCCGCCTTGCGGTTGCCTTGGGCTGCTTTCTTCGCCTTCCTCTGCCACAGCCTTCCCGCGGCCTTCTCGGCCGCGCGCCCCGCGTCGTACATGCCCGAGGCGCCCTCGAGCTCCTCCGAGTCGTCGAGCTGGGAGACGGCCTCCCGGGCGATCGCCAGCTTCGCCGCATCGACGCGCGAGCGCATCGCGGCCGCCGCGCGCCGGTCGCCGGCTGGTTGGGACAATTTGTCCCCGAGCCCGCCTTCCGGCGCGTCGGGCCTGGAAGGGCGCCACTTCACCGTTGCGGCGGGGCCTCCCGCCTCGTCGGGCGGGCCGGCACCCTCTGAGACGTTTCCCAGGGCGTCGCGCTCGGTCTCCGCGACGTCGCCCGCGGTGAGCACGTCGCGGCGCTGCGCCCCGACCACCTCGAGCATCCCGCCGCCCTCGCTCGGGCCGGCCATTCCTATTCCTCCGCCTCTCGCGCCGCCCGGCGCATCTCGCGCTCGGCGACCTCTGCGGGCTTGGTGTTCCACAGGTCGTAGAGCGGGCCTTTCGGGAAGTCGTCGGTGATGGGCACGCGGATCCCGGCGCTGATGAGCAGCCCCTCGCCGGGCTTGACGGCGTCGCCGATGTAGCCGCGCTCCGTGGCGGAGAGCTGGAGCATCTCCGCCCATGCGTCGAGGTCGGCGGTGGACTGCTTGTGCAGCAGGAAGAACTCGGAGTTGAGCACCATGTCGCGGGCCTCGGCGTTGGCCAGCATGTGGCTCGTGTTCTGGCTGATGCCGGTGCAGATGAGGCCGAACTTGCGCCCCTCGCGCCACAGGCGGGCGAAGTACTCGACCACCGTCGGGTGCGCGAAGAGGCTCTGCACCTCGTCGATGTAGAGCCAGGTGTAGTTGGGGCGCGGCGGCGTTACCATCACGCGGTTGCGCACCATCTCGAGCGCCGTGATCATGCCGAACACGCGCATGTTCTGGCCGAGGCCGTGCATGTCGATGTTGGTGATGCGGTTGTCGAGCGCCACGTTGCTCTGGCCGTTGAAGAAGGAGAACGCGCCCTTAACGTAGCGCTCGTAGCGCAGCGCGATGTCGGCGGCCTCGGGCTCGGGCTGAGCGAGCAGCGCCGCGTGGAAGTCGCCGAGCGTGGGCAGGCGGCCGTCCCTCGCGCACTCCCGGTACGCCTCGCCGACGCAGCGGGCGATGATCGAGCGGTCGCGCTCAGGCAGGCCCTCGCGGCCCTCGGCCATGAGCGCGCTCGAGAGCGCGAGCACCGCGTCGGTCTTGTACGCGAGCTTGGCGGCGTCGGCGCGGTCCGCGACGTCGGCGGTGTCGAGGGGGTTGAGTACCGCCGAGCATCCCGGGGCGAGCTCGACGTTCGCGCCGCCGAGCGCGCCGACGAGGTTGCCGTACTCGCCGGCCGGGTCGAAGATCACGACCTCGTCCTCGGGGTGCGCGAGAACGGTGTTGGTTATCTCGCGCTTCACCGAGAAGCTCTTGCCCGAGCCGGGCTTGCCGCACACGAAGCCCATGGGGCTCGCCAGGCGCTTGCGGTCGCACAGCACCAGGTTCCCGCTCTCCTTGGACTGCCCGTAGTAGCCTCCGCCCGCCTCGTCGAGGCTCTGGCTGGCGAAGGGCATCTGCATAGCCACCTGCCCCGTGGTGAGGTAGCGGCTCACGGTGACGTGGTTGTCCCCGAGCGGGAGCACCGAGTTGAGAGCCTGGCGCTGCCGGAAGTGGAGCGGCTCGAGGCCGATCGTGCAGCCCTGCGCGACGCTCGTCACCTGCTGGACGCGGCGGTCGAGCTCCTCGAGGCTGTCGGCCCAGGTGTAGACGAGGCCCGTGTAGACGAACAGGCGCTCGGACTTGTTGCGCAGGAAGTCGAGCAGCTCCTCGGCCTCCTCCTTCGAGAAGCGCAGCTCGGGCGGCAGGATCTGGTAGTCGTAGCCCTTCTTCACGGCGCTCATCTGCTCGTCGATGATCTCCTTGTCCATCCAGTCGATCTGGCGCTTCACGAGCGCGAGCGCCTCGCTCTGCGCGATGGGCTGCACGTGCAGCGTCACGTTGAGCGGCAGCGGCAGGTCGATGATGGAGGCGAGGTAGGTCTCCTCGATGACCGACCCGAAGCTGCGCACCGCGAGCACCGCGCCGTAGCGCCCGTCGCTGCGGAAGCAGTCCGACCTGCCCTCGGGCTTGAAGTCGAGCGTGGAGGGCATGACGAAGTCCTTCGTGCGCGCGCCCGACGTCGGGGACAATTTGTCCCAGGAGAACTCGAAGCGCGACCCCGGGCGCAGCTGCCCCTGCAAAAGCTCGAGCCTCTCGGCGCCGTCGAGGGCGCGCGACGAGCAGCGTATGCGCGCGAGCGTCTGCTCCACGTCGCCCCGGATGCGCGCGAGCTTGGGCACCGCGGCGTCGACGTCGTCGGCGCCCACGGCGTAGGTCAGATAGCGGTGGCGCACAAGGTTCGAGACGCCCTCGCGCATCTTGTCGTTGAGGATCCGGTTGTACTCTTCGGCGAGCCCGGAGGTGGCGCGCTCCCCGGGCTCGAAGAAGACCTTGCGGCCGACCTCGTCGGCAGGGATGGGCGCGTTCACGACCTGGAGCTGCACGTGGGAGTCCGCCGGGAAGTAGTTGAACAGCGAGCTCATCACGGTGAAGGCCGTCTCGCGCGCCTCCTTGCGCGCGGACTGGTAGCTGATGTCGGAGAACTCGACCGTCTGGCTGAACACCCCCGGCATCACCTGGGCGATGCCGTCCCTGTACATGGCGTCGTAGCCGACGTAGGCGGCCATCTCGCTCGAGCGGTCGCGCTCCCGGCGGCGCTTCTGCCGCTCGGCCTCCGCGCCCTTCGAGGCGTCCTTGCGCCCGCCCGTGCCGCCGAGGAGCAGCCCGAGGGTGCTCGGGCGCTTCAGCCTATTCTCTTTGTTGGTTCTTGCTCGGCTCATAGAGCTCGACTCCTTTCTTCCTTGCCCTGCGCCTCGCGCGCCGCCCCGGGCGGCCCGGGCGCGGCGAGCCCTCGGGGAGGCTCCCGGCGAGGCAGGGCTCGTACGCGAGCAGCTGCGGGGAGAGCTCGTGGGCCGCCAGGAGCGGCAGCAGCTCCTCGGCGCGCATGCCGAAGGGCCGCCAGAACCCGGCGAGCCAGAACGGCATGCTGCAGAGCATGATCGGGAAGGCCGCGTCCGCGACGTCTGCGCGCAGGCCCAGGTGGACGAAGGCCGCCGCCCCGACCGCGCTGCCGAAGCCGAGCGACACGCATGCGAGCGTGCGCAGGCTCATCTTCCCGACGATCTTCTCCTCGTACTCTCCGATGTCCTTCTGCACCGGTATCCGGAGCGCCATCCGCGACGCCCCCTATGCCGGCAGCCAGGACGTGTCCAGCTGCCCGAAGTAGACCGACGCGGCGATGATGATCGCGCCGCCGGCGATGGTGGATATGGCGGTCGCGATCTGCGGGCCGCCCTGCTGCTCCCTGATGGCCAGGCCGAGCGAGACCGCTCCCCACACGACCAGGAAGCCGCCGAGGAAGGTCACGCAGCCCGACACGAGCTTGATGACGTTTGCGAGCATGCTGCTCTCCTTTGCATTCGGTTGACGATGTTCCTTGCTGCTCCTCCCCCGCGGCGGGGGAGGCCCGCGCCCTCCGCGGCCCCGTCACGAGGCGCCGTCCTTCCGCCTGCGGTACTCCGCGAAGTCGAACGGGCCGCGGCGCGCGGCCTCCTCGAGCAGGCGCGAGCGCGGGTGGCGCTCGAGGCGGTACTTCCGGTCCATGAGCGGCATGCAGCCGTTCACGAGCACGAGCGCGTCCTCGCGCGGCATGCGCGCCACCTCGGCGGGCTGTATGAGATCGCGCTCGGAGATGCCGCGGTTCACGGTCCGGGTCCAGCCGGCGCCCCGCGAGTCGCTCTGCGTCTCGCTCGCCACCGTCTGCTTGCCGGCCATCTTGCTGATCTCCTCGTTGGTCTCGTTCGCCTTGCCGCCCAGGTAGAGCAGCGTGTCGCAGGCGTTCACGATGGTCTCGGCGTTGTTGTCGCCGTAGGTCTCCTTCAGCTGCGAGAGCGACTGGGCGATCATCGAGACGGCGATATTCCTGCTGCGGGTGACGGCGATTGTCCGCTCGAAGTCGGGTATGCGCCCGATGTTGGCGAACTCGTCGAAGACGAAGTGCACCGTCGTGGGCAGCGAGCCGCCGTGCGCCTCGAGCGCCTCGGCGCAAAGCGCGCTCACGGCCGTGTCCATGAGCAGGGCGAACAGGAAGTCGAAGGTCGAGTCGGTGTCGCTCATCGACGCGAAGAGCGCGACCTTGGCGCCCTCGTCGCCCATGTGGGCGAGGTCGAGCTCGTCTTCTGAGGTGAGGTCGCGGACGGCGCGGATGGACAGCGGCTTCAGGCGGACGTTGCAGCTCGAGAGCATCGACTTCATGGTGTCGCCGGCGGCCACGCGGAACTCGCGGTAGCTCGCGAGCGCGAAGTCGTCGGGCGGCGCGGGCTCGCGGACCTTGACCCACTCCCACGCGCCGTCCTCCTCGGCGGAGCCGCGCAGCGATCCGCCCTCCGCCGAAGCGCCGGCGCGCCTGACGTAGCGCTCGCCGGTCTCCAGCTCGCGGAGCACCATGTCGAGCGGGCTCATGTAGCCCGGGTCGTCGCGGGCGTCGGCGAGCGAGAGCAGCGTGAGCAGCCCGTCGAGGTTCCGGTCGGCGGGCTCGTGTTAGCGTCAATATATTTTTCACCATTTTCACCAACGTATTTTCGCCAATCGCGCCAACGCGGATGCGCCGGATTCGCTTACGCGGATGCGCCGCTTTCGGCGTCTAGGCTCCCTCCTCCTTCCCGTCCTCACCGCCGATGGATACGTCCTTCAGGCGGTACGACCGTCCCGTTATCTTGATCATCGCGCAATGGTGGCAAAGCCTGTCGGCCACCGCCGAGGCCGTGACGTTGCTGCCGAACACGTCGCCCCACCTACCCACCGGCACGTTGGTCGTGACGATGGTCGACCGCTTTAGCGCGTAGCGCCTGTTGACCAGCTGGAACAGCAGGTCGGCACCCTCCTTGCCGATATCGAGGTAGCCGAGCTCGTCTATTATCAGCAGGCTGCAGTGCTCGTAGAACCGCATCCTGCGCGCCAGCGCCTCCTTCGCCGAGGCGTGCTTGAGGTCCTCGACCAGCCTCGAGCAGTCGGCGAAGTACACCTGCTTGCGGGCCATCACCGCCTCGTGGCCTATGGCTATCGACAGGTGGGTCTTGCCGACGCCCGGGCTGCCGACGAGCACGACGTTGTCGCCGCGGTCGATGAACTCGAGCGTGGCCAGCTGCTCGACCAGCCCGCGCGGCACGCTCGGCTGGAAGCCCCAGTCGAAGTCGGCCAGCGTCTTTATGTAGGGGAAGTTGGCCATCCTCGTGCGGCGCTCGTCGTCGGCGCGCCGCTTGAGGGCTATCTGGGCGTCGGTGAGCTCGAGCATGGCGTCGACCAGGCCCTTCCTCCCGTCGGCGACGAGCCTGACGTACTCGGGCACCGACGACGCCATGCCCTCGAGCCCCAGCTCCTCGAGGTTGGCCGCCAGGCGGTTGAGGGGGCTGGCCTGCACGGCGGCGCTCACAGCGAGCCCCCTATCGAGTCGAGCAGGCCGAGGTTGGCCGCGGCGGCCGCCTCGATGTCGCCGGCGGCGTCGCCGAACCACCGCTTGCCGGCCATGGCCTCGGCGTAGTGCGCCGGGTCGTAGGCCGGCCCGCCCGCCACGTGCGTGGCCACCAGCTCGCCGCCGACGTAGCAGTCCATCGCGCCGCCGGGCATGCAGACGATGCGGGCGGGCCTGCCGATGCAGCGCCTGGGCACCGACATGGGCTCGCCGTGCGCGCTCACCAGCATCGTGGCCGGCACCCTGGCCACGCGCACCACGTCGCCCATCGCCTCCTCGAGGGCGCGCAGGTTGCCGACGGGCAGCAGCGCGTCCTTCTCCTCCATGAACAGCGCGGAGGGCGGCAGCCCCGTGGTCTCGTTGGGCTCGGAGTTGCTGGCGTCCTCGATCCGCGCGACGATCTCGTCGATGTCGTCCCAGCCGTCGAAGTCGCCCTGGTAGGCCATGAGCCGCGACAGGAAGCGGTTCGACGACTCGACCTTGCCCTTCGTCTGGGGGCTGCGCGGGCGGCACAGCTTCAGCTCGAAGCCGGCGGCCTTGGCGAACTCGTACGCGCGCTGGACCTTGAGGCGCCTGCCGCCCTTGATCGTCACCAGGGCGGACATGTTGTCCGTGACCCACTCGCGCGGCACGCCGCCGAGCCTCGCGATCGTGGCGTACATGCACCTGACCAGGTCGTCGGTCGTCCTGGTCCTCGACCGGATGAATATGTGCCTGCGGGAATGGCCCAGCGTCGCCGCGAACACGTTGAACTCGAACAGCTCGCCGTCGCGGTTCGCCATCTTGACGGACTCCTTCCAGTCGAACTGCAGCTGCAGTCCGGGCGGCGTCTCGAAGCGCGGGTGCGGCTCCGGGCCGCCGGAGGCCCCGACGGCGATGCCGTTCTTGCGCATGAACTGGGTGAAGGCGTTGTAGCCGGCCAGGTCCTCGCCGGGATACCTGTGCAGCAGCCACTCGTGGATGCCCTTCTTGGTGACTCCCGGCAGCTGCGCCTTGGCGGCCACCTCCTCGATGTGCGCGTCGAACGAGCCCGCCCTGTCGCCGCGCCCGTCGTGGGGTCGCCCGCCCTCGGCCCTCCAGTACGACGCCACGGTGTGCCTGTCCTTGCCGTAGCGCTTCGCTATGTCGCTGAAGTTGGGCTTTATGCCCGCTTCCCTGTACATGTCCAACTCTCCGATCAGGTTCTTCTCCGCCACGGCCCGCTCCTCCCGAAAGCATCGTTCGCTCGTCGATCGAAGCGTAAGCCCCGGCGTTGGTGGAAATGGTGAAAATGCGTTGGCGCAAATGGCGGGATTGCGTTGGCATGATTGGTTGTTGAGCGTTGGTCAAAATGGTTGTTTTTACAGTAGCGCTAACAG
>OKVV01000339.1_pt1 | contig 31294 bp, 18 predicted proteins | sample 1606871 | NCBI WGS metagenome assembly OKVV01 (sample SAMN03281011, study PRJEB24777) | human gut metagenome | isolation source: fecal sample PR176 from 1 month old male Indian infant, caesarean delivered... | place: Singapore | collected 2006-01-13
CCCGCCGTGGCCGGCCCAGATGAGAAGCTGCTGCTTGCCACCGAGCTCTTTAAGCCCGGCAAGCGTGGTGTTGCTCGGGGTTTTCGCCGTGGAGGCGGACCATTTCGAGGAAGTTGCGGAAAACGCGCTGGTGATAGTGCTGATCGCCGCGAGCGAATCGGTTCGTCCCGTGGTCTCCACCGAGCAGACGGTGGATTCGGAATCGGTGCTCAAGGCATCGGTTCCCTCGGGCGCGGCTATGTAGAGATACGACAGGCCGTTCTCGAACTTGAAGTACACGCTGTTGTCGTCGGCGGTGTAGTAAGAGGATATGACCCCCTGCGCCTCAAGCTCCTTCGCGTAGGACTTTTGCGCTGCTATGGCGCTTTTGACGTCTTCTTCGGTTTGAAATCCACCCGATGCATACGTCGCGGCGTTCTGGTCGATTTGATCGATGGCCTCCTCGAACTCGGCGATCTCGGCATTGGAGAGCTCGGGAGCGGTGAATTCCTCCCAGATATCTAAGGCGAAGTTCGTTCCCGTGAGGAAGTATTGCACCGCAAGGACGACGATCGCGGCAATGACGATGAACGCCACGGTATTATCGCCGCTGCCGTTCTTGGAGCCGTTCGATGAACTTTGCGAGGGCTTGTCGGGCGTTGCCGTAGCTTCTCCTTGGCGTTCGTCTGCATGATGGAGCGTCGCTTCATATCATACGAGATGAACGCGCTGTCTGGGAGAGCTTTGTGCGCGTTGGCGAACTTTCGTTCCTGGGCGGCGATGGGTTGCCTGGCGCCGCGGGCCCTGGGTTTGGTGCCGGTGCTTGCCCGGCCCGGTCGTCGCGGCTACGGCGGGTTTAAGACCGAGACGGCGCTTGTCTGGCGCGCTGGGTTCCGTCTGCCGTATGCGCTTGCAGACCGCAAAACGAAAAACGCCCCGGAATGGTTCCGGGGCGTTGGCTTCGCGTTGGCGGTCGTCGCCGGCGCTTATGGCTTGAGACAGCTCAGCGACCGCTTTCGTTCTTATCGCACGGCTTTCGCGATGCTACTTGGAGAAGCGGCTATAGTCGTAACCGCCCTCGCCGCCGCGCTTCTTGTTGTTGGCCTTGTGCTGGTTGCCGTTCTGGGCCTTGCGCTCCTTCTTGTGCAGACGAGCCTGGGCGTTCTTGGCGTTGCGGCGGGAGCGGAACTCCTCGTCGGAGAGCCATTCGCCGTTGCGGCCGGCGCCGCCCTTGCCGCGATAGCCGCCCTTGTTGCCGCCGCGATCGTTGCGGTTGTCGCGGTCGAAGCGGCCGCCACGGTCGTTGCGGCCCTTGCGGTCGAAGCGGCCCTTGCCGCCGCGGCCGCCGCGCTCGCCGCGGGTGACCAGCGCATCGTCCTCGCGACGGCGACGACCCTCGCCGGCGTTGGGCCTGCGGCCCTCGCGCTCAGCGCGCTCGGCGTGCTTCTCGCCGGTGCGGCGGGCGCCTGCCGGCTTGTTGCCGCCGCGGCGCGCGCCGCCCTTGCGCTCCCCGCGCTTGGGCTTCTCCAGCACGGAGGGGTCGGTCTCGTAGCCCTCGATGGTGGTGAAGGGGATGTCCTTGCCGATGAGCTTCTCGATCTCCTTGAGCGTCTTCATGGTCTCGCGCGTGACGAAGGAGATGGCGAAGCCCTCCTCGCCGGCACGGCCCGTGCGGCCGATGCGGTGCACGTAGTCCTCGGCCATGTCGGGCAGGTCGAAGTTGATGACGTAGTTCACCTCGGGCACGTCGATGCCGCGTGCCAGCACGTCGGTGGCCACCAGGATGTCGGTCTTGCCGCGGCGGAAGTTCTCCAGGGCGCGACGGCGGCGGCCCTGGGTCTTGTCGGAGTGGATGGACTCGGCGTGGAAACCGGCGGCCTCAAGCGCTTCGGCGCACTCCTCGGTGCGGTTCTTGGTGCGGGCGAACACGATGACGCGCTCGTGGCCCTTGTCGTTGAGCACCGCTTCCAGAAGCTCCTGCTTCTTGCGGTTGGCGATGGGCATGATGTACTGGGCCACGGTGGCAGCGGTCTCGCCGTTGCGGGCTATCTCGATGATGGCCGGGTCCTTCAGCAGGTTGCCCAGATTCTTCTGGATGGAGCTGTCGATGGTCGCGGAGAACAGCAGCGTCTGGCGTTCGGCCGGCGTGTGCTCCACGATCTTGGTGACGTCGGGCAGGAAGCCCATGTCAAGCATGCGGTCGGCCTCGTCGAGCACGAGCACCTTGGTCTCGGACAGGTCGACCACGCCGCGGTCCATCAGGTCGTTCAGGCGGCCGGGAGTGGCGATGAGCACGTCGGTGCCGCCGCGCAGCTCGCGGATCTGCGGGCCGTAGGGCGTGCCGCCGTACACGGTGGTCACGAAGTGGCCGGTTTTGCGGGAGATCTGCATGCACGTGCGGCTGATCTGCTGAGCCAGCTCGCGCGTGGGGCTGACGACGCAAACGCGCGGCGCGCGGCCGCGGCCCTTCATACGCTCGAGCGTGGACAGCGTGGGCAGCAGGAACGCTGCGGTCTTGCCGGTGCCGGTGGAGGCGGCGGCGATGACGTCGCGGCCTTCCAGGATGTAGGGGATGGACTGCTCCTGAACGGGCGTGGGGGAGTCATAGCCCATGCGCTCGACGGCGGCGAGGGCTGCCTCGGACAGGCCCAGTTCTGCAAATGCGGTCATGTAAGATCCGTTTCTCTTCGCGGAAGCAGCGCGCGGCAAACCAAGGCGTCCGGAAACGGGCGGCATCGGTTTCAGTCAAGCGCTTGCAACCTATGTACCAATTCATCGCACCCGCCCCAGGCGGCGTGCTTGCGCTTGACGCGAGCCGCTTTCTACATGCCTTGCGCGATGCGTGGAAGAGCGCGCGAAAAGAAGATTAGAAAGAATTTCGTGAGAAGCAACCCGCTTATTATGATGTTGTTTTCACAAAAGGGAAGCGCTTGAGCCCGAAAAGTCCGCGATTGTGCACGAATCTCCACGGCTTTCGGTCTTTTCTGCTGAAGTGGAGCAACTTTGTACCCGCCCCCTCCACTGCGGGGTATAATGATAAGGCTATTGCCCCAAGACTTGAGAGGTTTATTCATGACATTGCTCGAGCTGCTTCAGCTTATGCGCAAGCATCTGAAGCTCATGATCGTCCTGCCTATCGTGTGCGCGCTTGCGACCGCCGCGGTCTGCTTCGTCGCGCTGCCCAACACGTATACCGCTTCCACCAGCATGTACGTGCTCGCGAAGCAGTCTTCGGCGAACTCCGACAATGCTGCGAACTACTCCAACCTCAATGCCAGCCAGATGATGGCCAACGACGTGTCCACGCTTCTCAAGAGCGATCGCATCGAGGCTGACACCGCAAAGGACCTGCACCTCGAGTCGCTGAAGGGGTACTCCACCAAGGTCACCAGCGAGACCACCTCGCGCGTCATCACGCTTTCCGTTACCGGCACCGACCCGGATATCGCCGCCACCATCGCCAACGACATGGCCAGCAACGTCTCCAAGGTCGCGCAGCAGGTCATGGACGTCCAGTCGGTCAACGTCATTGATCAGGCCACGGCCCCCACGGCGCCCTCCGGCCCCAATCGTCCCATGTACATCGCCGTCGCGCTGCTCGTCGGCTTGTTCGTCGCCATCGCCATCGTCGTGGTGTCCGATATGCTCAACACGAAGGTGCGCAATGCCGATGAGATCGAAGACCTGCTGGGCCTGCCCGTCATCGGCCGCATGCCTACTCTCAAGGGAGGTAAATAAGCTATGGCTCGCAAACCTAAAGGCGGCGACGATATGGAGATGCAGAACGCCGCGAAGACCCTGATGGCCAACATCCGCTTCATGAGCGTCGATAACCCCATCCGTTCCCTGGTGTTCACCAGCTCCATCCCCAACGAAGGCAAGTCCACGGTCGCGTGCAACGTCGCTCGCGCCATCGCGTCCTCGGGCATGCGCGTGTGCCTGGTCGAGTGCGACATGCGCAACCGCACGCTGGCCGGCATGCTCGGCGTGCGCTCCGCGGGCGGTCTGTACTCGGTGCTCTCCGATACCATGCCCATCCAGCAGGCCATCGTCGCCACCAATACCGAGAACATGTTCCTGCTCGATGCTGAGCCGCACATCCCCAATCCCGCCGATATCCTGGCCTCCAAGCGCTTCGCCGCGCTTGTTCACAAGCTTGAGCAGATGTTTGATTACGTAATTTTCGACACGCCGCCCGTCGGCATGTTCGTCGATGCCGCCGTGGTCTCCACCATCGTCGACGCCGCCGTGCTGGTGGTGCGCGAGAACTTCACGAAGCGTCAGACCGTGCTGCAGGCCTACGACCAGCTGAAGAAGGCCGGCGGCAACGTGGTGGGCGTTGTCATGAACTACTGCAACGTCGAGAAGTCCGAGTACTACTACGCTTACTACAACCAGCAGGGCAAGCGAGAGAAGGGCACCTCTTCCGCGGTGAAGGTCGATTCCCGCAACCTCGGTCCCAACGTCCCGCGCGGCGGCGGTAAGCATGGCGGTGCTGCGAACCCCGCTAACTACGGACGCCAGAACAACGGTGCTCGCAGAGGATAGTCGACGTGCTTGACCTGCATTGCCATATCCTTCCCGGCGTTGACGACGGGGCAAGCTGCCTCGGCGAGAGCGTGCGCATGATCCATGCCGCGTACAAGGCCGGCATCACCGAGATCGTATGCACGCCGCATTGCCGCGACCCGTACTTCGATTTCGATGCCATGTGGGATGCGTTCAACCAGCTGGCTCCGCGTTCGCCCATCCCCATGCGCATGGGTTTCGAGGTGAACATCCGCAAGCTCCGCGAACTGGGCATGGATTGGGCGCCGTACCTGTGCTTCCAGGATTCCAAGACGCTGTTGCTCGAGCTTTCCACGCATGCCACCAAGCGCGATTTCGAGGAATACGAGCGTGAGATCTACGAGCTGCAGGGCATGGGGCTTGACGTGATCATCGCCCATCCCGAGCGCTACAAGGCAATCCAGGAGGATACCTCCATCGCGGAGCGCCTGGTCAGTTGCGGGTGCGTGTTGCAGGCATCGGCAGACTTCATCCGCGGCGGGCGTATGGGCAAGGAGCGCAAACCTGCCCAGCGTTTGTTCGAAGCCGGTTTGTACACCTACATCGCTAGCGATGCCCACTGCGTCGAACACTACGAGGCGTTTTCCGAAGCGGTGTATAAATTCGGGCATATGTTGCGAACGGAATAGCCGACGAAGGAATAGAATAGTCCACAGGTTTTTCGGCCTGCCCTTCCAACGGAGGGCGGGCCTTTTTTCGATAGGGAAGTGCGAGTTGCACGAACGGGGGGGGCGGTGAACAGGGGACTGAGGGGGTGTTCGCGTTAGCCTTTTGGGGAAATGTCGGTCACCCGTGAGCACGCCTCCGCCTCTTGCTCACGGTATGCTTACGAGTTGAGAGAGGAACGCTTGTGCGTACTATTACGTTAGGATCTACCGGTATCGTCACGCCGCAGAATGCGTTCGGAGCGTTGCCGATTCAGCGCGTTTCCGAACAGGACGCCGTTGCGTTGCTTCGTCTCGCATTCGAGGGCGGCATGACCTTTTTCGATACCGCCCGCGCGTATTCCAACAGCGAGGAGCGCGTCGGCCTTGCGTTCGAGGGCATGCGCGACAAGGTCGCCATCGCCACCAAAACCCAGGCCCGCACGCCCGAGGCGTTTTGGGAGGATCTGGAAACGTCGCTGCGCCTTTTGCGCACCGACCATGTCGACCTGTACCAGTTCCACTGCGTCGACCAGTGCTATAGGCCAGGCGACGGCACCGGCATGTACAAGTGCATGCTCAAGGCCAAAGAGCAGGGCAAGATCGCCCATATCGGCGTGACGGCGCACAAGCTCGAGGTGGCCTTCGAGTGCGTGGAAAGCGGCCTGTACGAAACGCTGCAGTATCCGCTCAGCTACCTTGCCTCCGACCGCGAGCTGGAGCTGGTTGCCCTGTGCGAGCAGCGCAATGTCGGCTTCATCGCCATGAAGGGCCTGGCCGGCGGTCTGCTCACCAACGCCCGCGCCTGCATGGCCTTCATGACCCAGTTCCCGGGCGTGCTGCCCATCTGGGGCGTGCAGCGTGAGGAGGAGCTCGACGAGTGGCTTGCGTTCATGACCGAAACGCTGCAGCTTGACGAAGGGATGCGCGCGTTCATCGCCTCCGAGCGCGCCGAGCTTGCCGGCGATTTCTGCCGCGGCTGCGGCTACTGCATGCCGTGCCCGCAGGATATCGTCATCAACCAGTGCGCCCGCATGTCGCTCATGATCCGCCGCGCGCCGTCGAAGGGATGGCTCGGTGAAGAGTGGCAACAGCGCATGAACGCCATCGAGGACTGCGCCGAGTGCTACGCCTGCACCGCCCGCTGCCCTTACGATCTGGATATTCCCCAGCTTTTAAAGAAGAACCTGGCCGACTATCGCGCCGTCCTTGCGGGCAGCGTTGACGTGAAGGGCGCGGGGGAGGAATAGGCTCAGGACAAGCTCGCCGCAGCATGTCATCCCTGGTAATTTGGCTTCTTATGTGGTTACATAATCGCTAGCAAGCGAAACGGGCGCGCCCCCTTTGGCGCGCCCGTTTTCACGTTCAGCAGCTGAAAAGGGGTTCGCATGGAAGCTTGGCTGCAGGGGATCTTCGCCGACACGCCGGTGCTCACGGTGCCGTGGAGCATCGACTATTTCAGCGTCATCGCCGGCGTGCTCACCGGCGCGCTGTTCGCGTGCGACCGCAAGCTCGACATCATTGGCACGGTGGTGTGCGGGTTGATCACGGGTTACGGCGGCGGCGTGCTGCGCGACACGCTCATGCAGGGCACGGGCGTGTATTTCACCTCGCATCCCGACCTTATCGTCACCTGCATCCTCATCTGCGCGTTCGTGTTCTACTTCCGCGGCATATTCAAGCATCTCGAGGCAACGGTCTTCCTGGCCGATGCGCTGTCGGTCGGTCTGTTCGCACTGGCTGGCGCTTCGAAGGCGGTTGCTTTCGAGCAGGGTATGGTGCTGTCGGTCATCATGGGCGGCATCACGGCGGTCGGCGGCGGCGCCATCCGCGACATCTGCGTCGGCGAGGTGCCCGGCGTGTTCCAGCGCAGCAACTACTATGCCGTCGCGGGGCTTGGTGGCGCGGCGGTGTACGTGGTGCTGGCGCGCTTCGGGTGTCCCTTGGCGCTTGCGGGCATCGCATGCGTGCTCGCCGTGGTGGCGCTGCGTTATTGGAGTGTGTACTTCGATTGGTGCACAACCTCCGAGGCCGACCTGACGCCGCGCATCGCCCGCGGTCTGCATTGCGCAGGCGAAGTGCTGTCGGGGCTTTTCCTGCACGGCGGCGACTCCGAGCGGCATCAGCGGCACGCCGGCGCGCGCATCGCCCGCGGCGCCAGCCGTGATGACGAAGCGCACAAGGGCGCTTCGGGCGGCGATGATTCCGCGAACAGCGATTGGCCCGCCAACATGCGTTAAGCGGTGCATGGGGGTCTTGCGGCGATTGGCGCTGCGGGAAGCCCGGGCGTGCGGCGGCTGGTACAATAGCGCAATCGATCTACGTTATCTTGCAGAACCGAAAGGCCCCATCACATGGCTGATTACATTGAAGGCAAGCGCCCCGTCATCGAGGCGTTCCGTACCGGCGTGCCCATGCGCCGTATCCTTATGGGCGATTACATGAAGCGCGATCCCATGATCGAGGACATCATGCGCAAGGCCAAGCGCAACGGCGTGAAGGTCATCCAGGTGCCTCGCGACGAGCTTGACCAGAAGTCCGCTCGCGGTAGCCATCAGGGCGTCATGGCCGAGGCCGCGCCGTTCAACTACATGGGCATCGGCCAGGTGGTCGACGCCGCCAACAGCTACGCCGAAGAGCATGACGGCCGCGCGCTCGTGGTCCTGTGCGACCACCTCACCGACGCGGGCAACCTGGGCGCCATCAGCCGCTCCTGCGAGGCCGTGGGCGCATCGGGCCTGATCATCCCCAACAAGCGCAGCGCGCGCGTCGAGGCTTCCACGTACAAGAGCTCCGCGGGCGCCATCACGCACGTGCCCGTGGCGCAGGTGTCCAACATCGTGCAGAGCATCCATCGCTTGCAGGAAGAGGGCTTCTGGGTGTGCGCCGCAACCGAGCACACCGACGATCTGGTGTGGAATGCGAACCTGAAGGGCAAGATCGCCATCGTCTTGGGCAACGAGCACGACGGCGTGTCCCGCCTGGTGCTCGAGCATTGCGACATGTACGCCAAGCTGCCGCTGGAAGGCGAAGTGGCCAGCCTGAACGTGGCACAAGCCGCCACGGCGGTCATGTACGAGTGGCTGCGCCAGAACATCCACACTGCCTAGCAGCAGCCGGATCGCTCGACGTTGCGGGGTGCTCTCGCACTTCGCCTTCGACTTCAGCTGCACGGGCATGGCCCACAGGCATGTGCCCGCTTGCTTCAGCCGAATTCGGGGTGTGAGAGTGCCCCTCACTGACTTTTAGTGAACCTGTAATGTTGTAATACGCGAAAGGGGGGATGCGTGATGGCAAAGGCAAAGAAGAGGCAACAGATCCTGATCATTGACGGATTTAACGTGCTGCGTTCGGGGTCGCATTACCAAGAGGCGTTCGCGCATCCCGACTATACCGACGATGCGTTCAACACGGCGCGTGAGCGTCTGATCAACGATGTCATCAACTTCGCCGGCCGCGAATACAAGGCTGTCATCGTGTTCGACGGCGGCGACAACCAGTTCTCCACCGGCGAGGTGGAGACCATTGGCGGCGTGCGCATCATGTTCAGTCCCGCCGGCACTTCGGCCGACAAAGTCATTGAGAAGCTGGCCCACGACGCGCGCGTGCGCAACGTCGAAACCATGGTGGTCACGTCCGACGCCACTATCCAGGACACCGTGTTCGGCGGCGGCATCGACCGCATGTCGGCAAACGGGTTCTCGCGCGAGGTGGGCATGTATTACGAGGACGTGCACCTTGACGAAACGCCGAAGGTGGCGCTCAAGCGCACGCTCGGTGATCGGATTAAACCGGACGTTCTGGAAAAGCTCAAGGCCATGCGTGACGGAGCATAACGGCTTCCCCAACAAGCTGACCAGGAGATTCGCGAAACGAAACGCCCTTGCACGGGCGGGCATCTTTGAATCGACCTCGCTCATATAGTTCTGGGCGGTTTTGCAGGTTTTGGGGCCAATTTTCGCCATGAGTTCCGGGTTCTGGGTGGTTTGGACGCTTAGATTTACGGTTGCATCGATAAAACCCCAGGTCAGCATTGCTCCAAAGTGCGTTTTAGCCTGCAAAACCGCCCAGAAGATTCTGCTCGGCGCCATTCGCCATCGGCGAATCGTACTCATTGTGGGGCCTGCTAGGCGGTTCCCGAAACATCAGCTAAGCGGTTCCCGAAGCATGGGAAATGGGGTGCGGGTAGCGTGTCCCATGAATGAAAACGCCCCTTTCGGGACGCTTTCTCATTCCTTCGTGCTGTCCAGGTGCTCTTTTGCCAGGTAGATGGGGCGGCGTTTGTTCTCAATGTAGTCGCGGCCCAGATATTCGCCGATCACTCCTAGCACAGCCAGCTGCAGGCCGCCGAACAGCAGAATCAGGCATGCCAGCGTGGGGTAGCCCGGGGCGTTCGTCCCGTACAACAGGTACTCGGCCAGCACTGACAGCAGGTATATCACCGCCGCGACGGCGCAGATGCTGCCCAGCCATACCGCGATCTTGAGCGGCCAGGTGGTGAATCCGAAGATGCCCGTGGCAGCGTAGCGGAACAGCTTCCTGAACGACCATTTGCTGGTTCCGGCGGCGCGTTGCTCGGCCTCGTAGGGAATCTCAAGCGTGTTGAAGCCGATCCAGGCGAACAGGCCCTTGCTGAAGCGTTCGCGCTCGGGCAGCGTGAGCAGCGCATCGCGCACGGGGCGGCGGAACACGCGGAAGTCGCTGACGTTTGCGGGGATGGAGATGTCGTCGGCCATGCCGTTGAACGTGCGGTAGAACGCGCGCTTGAACAGCTTCAGCACGAAGCCCTCCTTGCGGTCCACCTGGCATGCGGCCACGCAGTCGACGTCGGCGTTCTCCATGAGCAGGCGGTACATGCGCAGCGCGTCGTGGGGCGTTTGCTGCATGTCGGCATCGATAAGGCAGATATTATTGCCGCGCGCCGCCTGCATGCCTGCGTACAGCGCTGATTCCTTGCCGAAGTTGCGTGAGAAGTCGATGGCCTGCACGGCATGCTTCCCGCGTGCAGATTCGACTACGCGCCGCAAAAGCTGCGCGGTGCCGTCTTGGCTGCCGTCGTTTACGAACACGATCTCGATGCCCACGCCTGCTTGTTCGAAGCACTCGGTGGCCGTTTTGTAGAACAGCGGGATGTTATCTGCCTCGTTGTAGCAGGGGACCACCAGCGTCAGGTCGTATAGGGCGTCGCTCATGTGTTCGTTCCAATCTAGCTTTGCCGCCGCGTTCCCTGTCGGGTGCGGCGCTTTCTTGCGAAGTTGGCGTGCGGTAGCGCCTTAGGGCGAATCGACGCGGCCGAGCGTGGTTCGCTGCAGTGCGATGAGCCGCCTTGCAGCCGCCGTTGCGGCTTCTGGGCCATCACCGTACAAGCATACCTGGCCGATTATCGTTCGATTATTCGCCATCATGCGACATGCTACGCCTGCGCGCCGCTATGCGCCATACGGCGAACAGTGTAACGGACGCAATGCCCACAACCGCGCCAGGGATAAGTCCTGGCGTGAGGTAGCGAAGCTCGACGACGTTATCACCGGTTTGCACCGGTATTCCCATCAGCCCATCGTAAGCCGCCTGCAGCTCGACGGGTTGGCCGTTAACCGTGGCGGTCCAGCCGTCCTCGTAGGGCTGGCTGATCACGAGCGTCTCGTCGCGATCGGCGGTGAACGTTGCCGCGATCCGCCCGTTCTCGTAAGCGGAAAGGGCAAAACCGTCGGAATCGATGCGCGAAAGCTGGTTTTGCAGGCTGCTCACGTCAAGCACCTGGGCCTTGACTACCTCTTCGGCGCTTGGCTGGTACAGCGCTTCATCCACGGTGGTCGTGGAGCCGTCGTTGTGGTACGCCACCTGCGCCGTGCTGGCAGGCGTAAGCTTCACAGTAACCGTTTGACCTGCGGAAACGGTGCCGGCATACACGATGTTGCAGGACCCACGCCGCCCGATGGTCTGGACCTCGGCGCCATCGACGCTCAAGCTGCAGGCGATGCCGCCCTCGTAATAGATGTCGTCCAGATACAGGGTGGGGAAGAACAGCAGCAGCGGCCCGTCGGTTTGCGCCGTGATGGCGAACTGCCTGCTGGCATCGGCATCCGCGCCGGCGGAGCTGCTTGCGTCCGCATTTGCGCCCGCGGCGCCTTCCAGCTCGTCCGCATCGCGCACGTCCGGGGCGGTGAACAGGCCCTCGGCAGCGTTTCCGTCAAGCCCGGCCGCGTCGGCGAGCATGGCGGCCTGGTTTGCGAAGGGGTCGTCGCTCCAGCTCACCTGAGCGGTTCCCGTGGTGCCCCAGCCAAGCGGCAGCGCAAGCTCGTTGCGCCAGGGGCGCCAGCTGCCTCGCGGCACTGCAGAGCCGTCGGCCTGCGCGGCCGCCGGCTGCCCGTCGTCGATGATATTGGTGACGCCGAGCAGCGCATCGGCCACGGTGTTCGGGCTCATATAGTAGGTGCCGAATGGCGTGACCTTGCTGTAGCCCAGGTTGCGCAGCAGCTCCTGGATGCGCGATTCCTGCGTGGAGGAGTAGTGGTCGAAGGTGCTGTACGCCAGCATAAGCGCCATGTTGTCCGAGCCGTTGTCCTTGCCGCCGCCCTTCCTGCCATTGCTCCAGTAGGCGCTGGTGTTGCCCACGCGTACGAAGCCGTCCTGCCCCGCGCTGAGCGTGGAGTACGTGTCCTCAAGGCTGGTCAGGTCCTCGGCATAGCCGCTGACGGAATAGATGCATTTCCTCAGCTGCGCTTGCGCGTCGAAGGCCTGCTCGCCCACGAACGCCGCCACCAGAAGCGCGCACAGCGCGCAGGTCGCGGCTTTGGTCGCAGCGGCACGCTTGGCCGCGGTGTGCGTCTGCTCATCGCCCTCGGCGGCTTTCCCGACAAGCGCCAAGGCGGCTATCAGCACGGTGGACCCCGCGAGCAAAAGGCACTCAAGGATGACAAGCTCGTCTTTCTGCGGCAGTGCATGCTTCACGAACCGTAGAAACGCCGCGGATACGGCAAAGGCGGCTAACACGATGCCGCCGCCGACGGCCGCGCGCACGCCGACGGTTCGCGCAGGCATGCAGCGCAGCGCAAGCAGGCTTTCGGCTGCCAGCATGACCAGCACCAGCAGGATGGCGAACCCGTTGCGGTTGGTGTACGAGCTTTCGGGCACGAACCCGGCCCAAATGGTGGTAAGCGCCGGTAGGACAAGGCTTGCAAGCATGAAGCCGGCGAACACGCCGCCTGCCATGCGATCGCGCACGGCGATGGCCTTGTTGGCGAAGAACGTGCTTGCGCCCACAAGGGCGAACGCCGAAATCACCATGGCCGGTCGGTTGGCCTGCGTGGTGATGCCGGGCGTGGTGCCGATGCAGAACAGATCGGGCACGCTTAAGGGATTACGGGCGAAAAGCTCTCCTTCAAGAATCGCCGAAAGCCCTGCGTGCGCACCCTTGCCGCCCAAAAGCGACAACGCCGTGGGTAGCAGCACCGCTATCCCAGCGCCCACGGCAAGGGCCATGGTGGCGGCGAAGCGCACGCAGCGTCGCAGGCGCCGCCCGCGCAGCTCGGTGCGGCGCGCCAGCTCGTACAGGAAGTACAGCACGCACAGCAGGCACACCGTATATCCCGTGTACCAGTTGAACCAGATGGCGCCCGCCGCCGCGGCGAACAGGCCGGCACACGAGCAGCGCTGGACAAGACGCCACACGCCTAGCAGCGCGCACGGCGCCATGATCACGCCGTCAAGCCACATGATGTTGCTGGCGTAGCCTAAAACGTAGGAGGAAAGCGCATAGGCGCAGGACAGCAGCACCAGCGCCCCTTGGCTTGTCGCCGGCGCCGCGGCGGCCAGAGCGCGCGCCTCACGCCAGGAGGCCGCCTCGGGGGCCAGAAAGCGCCCGCGCAGAAAGCCCAGGCACGCCGCCGCGCAGGCCGGTATCTTCAGCAACGTAAGCCACGAGAGCAGCTGCGGCACGGTTTCGGGCGTGTAAAACCATGCCAGCAGATTAAAGGGGCTCGACAGATAATAGGTGAACAGGCTGAACATGCCGCCGCCAAGACCGGCGGCGTTGCTGTACAGCAGGTTGCCTTTCCCGTGCATCACCTGGATGAGCCACCCGAAGTAATCGGCGTATTGCACCGGCATGTCGTGCACCATCACCGACACGTCGCCGAACGGGTAGATGTCAAGCAGCGCGAACGTGGCAAGCAGTATGCCGAACGGGATGGCAAGGGCGGAGGCGTAGCATATGGCAGGCGATGCCCACGCGCGGAGCGCGGATCGTCGGGCCTTATCGGCGTTACGAGCGATGTCCATAGAGGGAAAGGGTCCTTTCAGGTTAATAGCCCTTCGAGCGAATATCACCGATACTACTTGTAGTCAGGTCGAGGAACAAGCCCAAGCGGACGGATACCATATAAGGCGAAGCGCGAGCAGTGCTTGGCTGTCGCCTACGGGAATCGCCCTTGCCTTTGCGCCCTTGCGGCTTGCCGCCGGCGTTACCGTGTAGCGCTTTCCCGCGCGCCAGGGCTCCCCATGTCGTCCGACGTGCTAGAATGCCTTCCGCACGAGAAAAGTCATATCTGCGTTTCCCCAGGTGAAGCGGCGAAAACCAACAAATTTCCACAGCTCGTGAAAAAAATCCTTGACGGGCTTGACATTTCGCCGTATTCTAACAAATTGCAACTTTTTCGCAGTTTTGCGGATGCACCTGAAGGAGGAAAAGCCTCGTGGCCCAAGACAAAAATGCTGGTCAGACAGTACTTTATCGCAATCGCCGCTCGTTTGCGAAGATTCCTGACGTCATGGACGTGCCCAACCTCATCGCCATTCAAACGGATAGTTTCAAATGGTTCATGAGCGAGGGCCTCGACCAGGCGTTCCAGGACATCGCTCCGATTGAGAACAATACGAAGGACATGTGCGTCGAGTTCGGCGACCATCGCTTCGGCGACCCGAAGTACACCGTCGACGAGTGCAAGGAAAAGGACGTCAGCTATCAGGCGCCCCTGTACGTCGAGATCCGTTACATCAACCGTGAGACGGGCGAGATCAAGGAGCAGGAGGTGTTCATGGGCGACTTCCCGCTCATGACCAACCGCGGCACCTTCATCATCAACGGCACCGAGCGCGTCGTGGTGTCCCAGCTCGTGCGTTCCCCGGGCGTGTACTTCGGCTCCGAGCGCGACAAGGCATCCGACAAAACGCTGTATAACGCAAAGGTCATCCCTAGCCGCGGTGCATGGCTGGAGTTCGAGACCGACAAGCGCGACATCCTGTCCGTGCGCATCGACCGCAAGCGCAAGCAGCCCGCTACGCTGCTCGTCCGCGCCCTCGGCCTTGCCGAGACCCGCGAGGAGATCATCGACCTGCTCGGCAGCGACGAGATGGTCCTGCGCACCCTCGACCGCGACCCCGCCACCACCAAGGAGGAGTCGCTCATCGAGCTGTACAAGCGCTTCCGTCCCGGCGAGCCGCCCACCATCGACTCCGCCCGTACGCTGCTCGAGGGCCTGTTCTTCAACCCGCAGCGCTACGACCTGGCGAAAGTGGGCCGTTACAAGATCAATAAGAAGCTCGGCTTCGATCAGGAGGAGGCTACCTGCTCCACGCTGACCGAGGAAGACATCACCAAGACCATGCAGTACATCATCGGCCTGCATGCCGGTGCCGAGGGCGTCAAGGTCGACGACATCGACCACTTCGGCAACCGCCGCATCCGCACGGTCGGCGAGCTGATCCAGAACCAGTTCCGCATCGGCCTGTCTCGCATGGAGCGCGTGGTGCGTGAGCGCATGAGCATGCAGGAGCCCGACGAGATCACCCCGCAGTCGCTCGTGAACATCCGCCCGATCGTGGCGGCCATCAAGGAGTTCTTCGGCTCCTCCCAGCTGTCCCAGTTCATGGACCAGGCCAATCTTGCCGCAGGCATCACGCACAAGCGCCGTCTGTCCGCACTGGGCCCGGGCGGTCTGTCCCGTGAGCGCGCAGGCTTCGAGGTCCGCGACGTCCACAACTCCCACTACGGCCGCATGTGCCCCATCGAGACGCCTGAAGGCCCGAACATCGGCCTTATCGGCTCGCTGGCAACCTTCGGCCGCATCAACCCCTACGGCTTCATCGAGACCCCGTACCGTCGCGTGGTCGACGGCAAGGTGACCGACGACATCGACTACCTGACGGCAGACGAGGAAGAGAACCACACGATCGCCCAGGCCAACGAGCAGTTCAACCTGGAGACCCGTGAGTTCGGCACCACCGACGAGAACGGCAACTTCGTGAAGGCCGCTCGCGTTCTCTGCCGTACCAAGGACGCCGACGGCGTGTTCGGCGAGCCTGGCGAGGTGCTGCCCGAGCAGGTCGACTACATGGACGTTTCCCCGCGTCAGATGACGTCGGTCGCAACGTCGCTCATCCCGTTCCTCGAGCACGACGACGCAAACCGCGCCCTCATGGGCTCGAACATGCAGCGTCAGGCCGTGCCGCTGCTCAAGCCGCACGCCCCGCTCGTAGGCACCGGCATGGAGCACCGCATCGCGGTCGACTCCGGTGAGATCCTCATCGCGCAGAACCCCGGCGTGGTCGACTACGTCGACGGCCAGACCGTCATCGTGCTCAACAACGACGGCGAGTACGATGAGTACCTGGTTCCGAAGTTCCAGCGCTCCAACCAGTCCGGCTGCATGAACCATCGCCCCATCGTCCGCAAGGGCGACGAGGTGGCGGCTGGCGACGTGCTGGCAGACGGCCCGTCCTGCGACGGCGGCGAGCTGGCGCTGGGTCAGAACCTCATGGTCGCGTACATGCCCTGGGAAGGCTACAACTACGAGGACGCCATCATCGTGTCCGAGCGCGTGGTATCCGAGGACCTGCTGACCTCCATCCACATCAGCGAGTACGAGCTTGACGCCCGTGACACGAAGCTGGGCCCGGAGGAGATCACCCGCGAGATCCCGAACATCTCCGACGACATGATCGGCGACCTGGACGCCGACGGCATCATCCGCGTGGGCGCCGAGGTGTTCCCGGGCGATGTCCTGGTGGGCAAGGTCACCCCGAAGGGCGAGACCGAGCTGACCGCTGAGGAGCGCCTGCTGCGCGCCATCTTCGGCGAGAAGGCCCGCGAGGTCCGCGACACCTCCCTGAAGGTGCCGCACGGTTCCGGCGGCCGCGTTATCGACATCCATCGCTTCAGCCGCGCCGCCGGCGACGAGCTGGCGCCGGGCGTCAACGAGCTCGTCCGCATCTACGTGGCTCAGAAGCGTAAGGTCCAGCAGGGCGACAAGCTCTCCGGCCGTCACGGCAACAAGGGCGTCATCTCCCGCGTGCTGCCGGTCGAGGACATGCCGTACCTGGCCGATGGCACGCCCATCGACGTCATGCTGAACCCCCTGGGCGTTCCGTCCCGTATGAACGTCGGCCAGCTGCTTGAGAACCATCTGGGCTGGGCCGCGAAGTGGGGCTGGAACGACGACCCGAACTCCGACGAGCCCGTCGAGGGCCCGCAGTTCGTGGCAACCCCGGTATTCGACGGCGCCACCGAGGAGGAGATCTCCGACGCCATCGACGCCGCCAATCGCAACCTCATCAACTGGAACCACAAGAAGTACGGCGACCTGGCGCGCGACGAGTTCGTCCCGCAGCTGTCCCGTACCGGCAAGGCATGGCTCTACGACGGCCGCACGGGCGAGAAGTTCCGTGAACCCATCACCGTCGGCCAGACCTACATCCTGAAGCTGGGTCACATGGTCGATGACAAGATCCACGCCCGCTCGACCGGCCCTTACAGCCTGATCACGCAGCAGCCCCTGGGCGGCAAGGCGCAGTTCGGCGGCCAGCGCTTCGGCGAGATGGAGGTGTGGGCCCTGTACGCGTATGGCGCGTCCAACGTGCTGCAGGAGATCCTGACCGTGAAGTCCGACGACACGTCGGGCCGCGTGAAGTCCTACGAGGCCATCGTCAAGGGCGAGAACACGCCGGCTCCCGAGGTGCCCGAGTCCTTCAAGGTTCTGGTGAAGGAAATGAAGTCGCTGTGCCTCAACGTCGAGCTCGAGGGACACGACCATCAGACCATCGACGTCACCCATGACCCCGATCTGGACGACGTGAAGCGCGACAACGCCGATACGGCCCTGTACAACGCCATCGCCGACGATGCGCGCAAGACCGAGGCCGAGGAGGCCGGCGCTCTCGACGACATCGCCGCAGAGCTGGGCGAGCTGATGGCTGATACCAAGCAAGAAGAAGACGACAACGACCTGATCGGCAAGGAGGACGAGCGATAAATGACGACGGAATTCGACGTTAACAATTTCGACGCCCTGCGCATCTCCCTGGCTTCCGCCGAGGATATCCGCAGCTGGTCGCGTGGCGAGGTGAAGAAGCCCGAGACCATCAACTACCGCACGCTCAAGCCGGAGAAGGACGGCCTGTTCTGCGAGAAGATCTTCGGTCCCACCAAGGACTGGGAGTGCGCCTGCGGCAAGTACAAGCGCGTGCGCTTCAAGGGCATCGTATGCGAGCGCTGCGGCGTCGAGGTGACGCGCAGCAAGGTTCGCCGCGAGCGCATGGGCCACATCGAGCTGGCGGCCCCCGTCAGCCACATCTGGTACTTCAAGGGCTCCCCGTCCCGTCTGGGCTACCTTCTCGACATCCCGCCGAAGGAGCTGGAGAAGGTACTGTACTTCGCAAGCTCCATCATCACCTCCGTTGACAAGGAGGCTCGCGATGAGGACGTCGAGGACCTGCGCGATGAGCTGGCCGCCGATCTGGAAGAGCTGGACGTCGAGCGCGATCGCCTGATCGAGCAGACCCGCAAGCTGTCGGTGGACTACGTCCCCGAGGACGACGACTTCGTCGACGACATCGACGAGGACGAGCGCCTCACGCCTGAAGAGGTGGAAGAGGAGATCGCCGACATCTATGAGGAGTTCAACGAGCGCAAGGCCCTGCGTCAGGACGCCTTCGACCTGTTCATGAAGATCGAGCCGAAGCAGCTGGTTCCCGACGAGTCCCTGTACCGCGAGATGCGCGCCAACTACCGTGACTACTTCACCGGTGGCATGGGCGCCGAGTCCGTGCGCGACCTGCTGGACGCCATGGACCTCGAGGCCACGGCCGAGGAGCTGCGCGACGTCATCGCCAACGGCAAGGGCCAGAAGCGCGCCAAGGCCATCAAGCGTCTGAAGGTGGTCGACGCGTTCCTGAAGTCCACCAACAAGCCGTCCGATATGATCTTGGACGTCGTTCCGGTCATCCCGCCCGACCTGCGCCCCATGGTGCAGCTCGACGGCGGCCGCTTCGCCACGTCCGACCTGAACGATCTGTATCGTCGCGTCATCAACCGCAATAACCGCCTGAAGCGCCTGCTCGACCTCGGTGCCCCCGAGATCATCGTGAACAACGAGAAGCGCATGCTGCAGGAGGCTGTGGACAGCCTGTTCGACAACGGCCGTCGCGGCCGTCCCGTCACAGGCCCGGGCAACCGTCCGCTGAAGTCGCTGTCCGACATGCTCAAGGGCAAGCAGGGCCGCTTCCGTCAGAACCTGCTCGGCAAGCGCGTCGACTACTCCGGCCGTTCGGTAATCGTCGTCGGCCCGTCGCTGAAGCTGCACCAGTGCGGCCTGCCTCAGCAGATGGCCCTGGAGCTGTTCAAGCCCTTCGTCATGAAGCGCCTGGTCGAGCTTGAGTACGCTGCCAACATCAAGGCCGCCAAGCGCGCCGTCGATCGTTGCGCCAGCTACGTGTGGGACGTGCTGGAAGAGGTCATCGTGGACCATCCGGTCCTGCTCAACCGTGCACCAACCCTGCACCGTCTGGGCATCCAGGCCTTCGAGCCGGTTCTCGTCGAGGGCAAGGCCATCAAGCTGCATCCGCTGGCCTGCACCGCATTCAACGCCGACTTCGACGGCGACCAGATGGCCGTGCATGTGCCGCTCGGCGCCGAGGCCCAGGCCGAGGCTCGCGTGCTCATGCTGTCCGCGAACAACATCAAATCCCCGGCTCATGGCCGCCCGCTGACCGTGCCCACCCAGGACATGATCATCGGCTCCTACTACCTGACGGCAGCCCGCGACGGCTTCCCGGGCGAGGGCCGCGCGTTCATCGACTTCGCCGATGCCCGCAACGCCTATGATGCTCGCGCCGACGTGGACCTGCAGGCCAAGATCGAGGTGCGCCTGAGCAAGGACACCCGCGTGGCCAACGCGTTCGGCAAGTTCGAGGACATGAAGGCCGGTCAGCGCATCCATACCACCATCGGCCGCATCATCTTCAACGACTCCTTCCCGGAGGACTATCCCTTCTTGAACTACCAGATGAACAAGAAGGAGATTGGTCGTCTGGTCGAGGACGTCACGAACCGCTACCCCCTGGCCGACGTGCCGGAGATCCTGGACGGCTTGAAGGCCACGGGTTACCACTACGCAACCCGCGCCGGCATCACCGTGTCCGTCTACGACGCCACCGTGCCGCCGACGAAGGCCGACATCCTGGCTGCCGCCGACGACAAGGTCGCAGCCATCGACGAGGACTACGAGATGGGCCTCATGAGCCCCGAGGAGCGTCACAAGCAGGTCGTCGACATCTGGACGGATGCCAACGAAGAGGTCGGCGAGGCCATGGCCGCCAACTTCGACAGCTTCAACCCCATCTTCATGATGGCCGACTCCGGCGCTCGAGGTAACATCAAGCAGATCCGTCAGCTGGCCGGCATGCGCGGCCTGATGGCAGACACCAAGGGCGGCACCATCGACATTCCGGTTAAGTCGAACTTCCGCGAGGGCCTGTCGGTGTTGGAATACTTCGTCTCCACGCACGGCACCCGTAAGGGTATGGCCGACACCGCTCTGCGTACCGCCGACTCTGGTTATCTGACCCGTCGTCTGGTCGACGTCGCGCAGGACGTCATCGTGCATGAGATCGACTGCGGTACGAACGTTGGCGTTCCGTACCCGTTGCACAACGAAAAGGGCGAGCTGGACGAGAACCTCATCGGCCGCTGCCTGCTCGAGGACGTCAAGGGCACCGACGGCTCCGTGGTCATGGAGGGCGACAACTACATCACCTCCATCGATCAGCTTGCCGCAATGGAGGCCGCGGGCGTCGAGGAAGTCACCATCCGCACGGTCATGACCTGCCATGCCGAGCATGGCGTGTGCCAGAAGTGCTACGGTTGGGACCTTGCCACGGGCCGTCCGGTCAACATCGGCACCGCCGTCGGCATCATCGCCGCACAGTCCATCGGCGAGCCCGGCACGCAGCTGACCATGCGTACGTTCCACGCCGGCGGCGTCGCAGGCGAGGACATCACGCACGGCCTGCCGCGCGTCCAGGAGCTGTTCGAGGCCCGCAAGCCTAAGGGCCAGGCAGTGCTGGCGGAGATCTCCGGCACGCTGCAGATCAGCTCCGACAAGAACACGAAGACGCTGACCATCCACGACCAGGAAGGCAACTTCCGCGAGTATGTGGTGTCGGCCCGCGCCACCATGCTCCCGGGCGTGGAGGACGGCTGCCAGGTCCGTATCGGCCAGCAGCTGACCAAGGGTTCCGTGAACCCGCACGACCTGCTGCGCTTGACCGACCCGAACACCACGCTGCGCTACATCGTGGCTCAGGTTCAGGACGTGTACGTGTCCCAGGGCGTTGACATCAACGACAAGCACATCGAGGTCATCGCGCGCCAGATGCTGCGCAAGGTGGCCGTGCTCGACGCCGGCGACTCCGACTTCCTGCCGGGCCGCCAGGTCAACCGCTTCGAGTTCGAGAACGTTGCCAACGAGCTCATCGCCGAGGGCAAGAACCCGCCGGTGGGCCAGCCGCTGCTGCTGGGCATCACGAAGGCATCCCTGGCCACCGATTCGTTCCTGTCCGCCGCATCGTTCCAGGAGACCACGAAGGTGCTCACCGACGCCGCCATCGAGGGCAAGGTCGACCACCTGGTGGGTCTGAAGGAGAACGTCATCATCGGCAAGCCGATCCCGGCTGGCACGGGCCTGAAGCGCTACCGTGACGTCGGCCTGACCTACAAGGGCAAGCCCACCGCTCCGGTCGAGGGCGATATGCTGCCCGATTACGCTCCGGACGACCTGCGCCAGATCGAGGACCTGCTGCCCCAGCCCCAGGATTGGTCGCTGGACGGCGAGGGCTACCTCAACATGGGCGGCAACTACGGCAGCTACTACAGCGGCCTGTCCCTGGGTCATCGCGGCCCGCAGCTGTCCGACGAGGACGCGCGTCTGTACATCTACGATGATCTGGGCGTGTCGCAGCGCTGGGCGAACAAGTTCAGCGAGGCGGGCATCGAGACCGTGGCCGACCTGGTGGGCCACACCGAGGACGACCTGCTGCGCATCGAGGGCATCGGCGCGAAGGCCATCGAGGAGCTCAAGGAAGGCCTCGAGCAGCACAACCTGCTGCATGTGATCGAGGACGACCTGAGCGCGTCTTCCGATGACATGAGCCAGCTGCTCGACATGGTGTTCAGCCCGGATGACACCATCCTCATCGGCGGTGACGAGCCGGCCACCTTCAACACCGAAGGCGAGGACATGCTGGGCGAGGCGCTGCCGCCGCGCAGCTACCACCGCAACCTCGAGGAGCTCGACGAGCTTCTGGGCAACGGCGCGTTGGGCTTCGGCCTGACCAGCCGCAAGGACGAGGAAGAGTCCAACGAGGCTCAGGCTAACGGCGAGGAATAACGCCAGCTGAAAGGGGCGCGCATCGGCGCGCCCCTTTTTCGTTATGGCGGGCTGAACTGCGGCAACGCCCGCGCCCGCTAACGTTTGAAAGGCTTTTCATGAGCGAAAAAACTTATATTCCCGAGGGGGAGCAGGCTCCTGCGTCGCAGATCGGCGCCACGCTCGAGGCGCTGGCGGGAACCATTCGCGCTCGCCGCGAGGCAGGGGAGGGCAGCTACACGTTCCGCCTGCTCACGGGCAATGCCGACTCGCCGCTGAAGAAGGTGGTCGAGGAGTCCAACGAGGTAGCTTTGGCCGCCAAGGACGTGGAAGCGGCGAAGACGATGCTGGCGGGTCTTGCCGGCCACGAGGGTTCGCACGCGGGCATGGCCGATGCGTTCGCCGCCAAGGCCGACGCGGCCTGCGACCATCTGCGCTATGAGGCCGCTGACGTGATGTATCATCTTCTCGTCGTGCTTGAGCGCTACGGCATCGGTATCGACGAGTTCGCTGCCGAGCTGAACAACCGCATGACCGACGAGGAGCGCCCGCAAGGCGCCATCCGTTTGTACGAGGAACACGTGAAAAGGGGCAAGTAATATGGCACGTCTTTTCGGTACTGATGGGGTTCGCGGCGTTGCGAACAAGGAGCTTACGTGCCAGATGGCCTTCCATCTGGGTCAGGCTGCTGTGGCCTTCAAGGGCCGCACTATCCTGATCGGCAAGGATACGCGCCTGTCGGGCGATATGTTGGAGTCGGCCGTTGCCGCCGGCATCATGTCCATGGGCGGCACGGCGCTGCTGGCGGGCATCATCCCCACGCCGGCAATCGCCCTGCTCACCCGTGAGCTGCATTGCGATGGCGGCATCGTCATCTCCGCCTCGCACAACCCGCCGGAGTACAACGGCATCAAGATCTTCGACGGCCAGGGCTTCAAGCTGCCCGACTCCGTCGAGGACGAGATCGAGGCCTTCATGGCGCGCGGCGGCGCCGCAGCCGACGAGCTGCCCAATGGCGACGAGGTCGGCGTTGCCGTGCCCGTTGAGGACGCCTGCGAGCTGTACATCCAGCACGCGGTGCAGAGCGTGGAGAAGCAGGGCATCGACTTCAAGGGCCTGAAGGTGGCGCTTGATACGGGCCACGGCGCATCCTGCATGACCAGTGCCGAGGCGCTGCGTCGCCTGGGCGCCGACGTTACCGTTATCAACGACGATTACTGCGGCACGGACATCAACGTCCAGTGCGGTTCCACGCACCTGGAGCCTCTGCGTGCCCTGGTCGCCGAGTGCGACGCTGATGTGGGCATCGCGCATGACGGCGACGCCGACCGCGTCATGCTCATGGACTCCGAGGGCAACGAGATCGACGGTGACATGGTCGAGGCCGTGTGCGCCATCGACCTGAAGGAGCGCGGCCTGCTGGCCGGCGACACCGCCGTGTCCACCGTCATGGCAAACCTTGGCCTGACGCATGCGCTGCGCGATGCGGGCATCAACCTCATCCAAACGAAGGTGGGCGACCGCTACGTGCTCGAGGCCATGCGCGAAGGCGGTTACGTTATCGGCGGCGAGCAGTCCGGCCACACCATCTTCCTGGAGCACAACTCCACGGGCGACGGCCTGGTCACGGCGCTGCAGTTCCTGGCCGCTTGCAAGCGCGCCGGCAAGTCCGCTGGCGAAGCGGCGAAAGCCATGACCCGCTTCCCGCAAACGCTCATCAATGTGCGCGTGAAGGATAAGCACGCGGCTGATGGCAATCAGGCTATCGCCGATGCCGTGGCAGCTGCCGAAGCGGCGCTGGGCGAGGACGGTCGCGTCCTGCTGCGCCCGAGCGGCACCGAGCCGGTCGTGCGCGTGATGGTGGAGGCCATGGACGAGCAGGCTGCCGAGCGGCACGCGAAGGCCATCGCCGAAGTCGTCGAGCGTGAGATCTAAGCGAGTGCGACGAGCAATGGGGCTGCGCCGGAAGTGATTCCGGTGCAGCCCCTTTCTTGTGCCTTAAGATTTCCTGAGACGGTTGAGCTTCCCGCGAGGGGGAGCAAAAAAGAAGCCGGTTGCCGGTGTAAACCGGCAACCGGCTTCTTGGCTTTTGGGAATCGATAAGGGGTACGGTTGCGCGAGTAGACGCGACGCCTTTTGTAAGATGGCCGTTGAGGGCGGTTCTATTCGATCGGCTTCAACGGCTCGGTGGTGCTTTCGGATAGGTTTGCGGCCTGGGCGGGATGCCAATCCTCGATTGCCTGGTCGACCGACCATGCTGCGGTGTCGGTTTGGCTGGCGGGTTCATTGCCCGATGCGTGCGCGCCTGTTGCGGCGTGGGCGGCGTTCTCACCTTCGACCTTGCGGCGCCAGTACAGCCAGAAGCCCAGTGCGCCTGCGCCTGCTGCGACAATGGCGGCCAGCAGCCCCGCTACCACGGGGTTCGTCTGTCGTTTGGGAAGGCCGGCCTCGGGCACGGTGATGCCGAAATCATCTAAGCCGGTTTTGAACGATGCCTGCGAGGCGGTGGGCTTGAGCACGGAGTCAAGCGTTGCGGCCTCTGCCTTTGCCTGGTCGCTGGGGACATCGAACTGGGTCAAATCATACGTGTCGATATAAGCCTTCAGCGTGCGCGAGTACGTGGTGCTGGTGGCGTAGTGCCCCTGCAGGTAGTCGCACGCATCCTCGTAGGTGCTCGTGTTCGACTTCTTTACCGGGGCGTACAGCGAATCGCCGGTGAGCAGGCCGACGTAGTCCTTGAGCGATTCCGTTAGGCTGGGGTAGCGGCGGAACTCGGCAACGATGGTTTCCAGGTTGCCCTTGCCGTCGTCCTCCTGCGTTTTCATGCGCACGCTTTTGCCCTCGTAGCTGCCTTTGATGCCGAACAGGTTGTTATATGGCTCGCACGAAAGCCCTGATGAGCCGGATGCCGACTCCACTACGGCCTGCGCGATCATGACGGAGGCGTACAGGTCGTTTTCCTGGCACAGTTCGCGAGCTTCCTCGCCGATTTGGCTGATGAACTGCTCGGTGGTCAGATTGCGCGAAACGTAGACCAGCTCGTCCTCGTCAAGGGTGGCGCTTTCCTGCACCATGTCCTCGGGGGCGTCTTCGACGTCCTCGGCGGGCTTGGTTTCGGGTTTTACCTCGGGTTCCGTAGCGGCATTCGAGTCGGCGATGGTCTTCTGCGTCTGCTTGACTAGTTTCGCCAGGTCGGCATCTATGTTTGCAAGCGCGTCGACGTCGATGGTGAGGAAATCCGCTGCAGCTACGGTTTCGCCGGAAAGATACGCCTTCAGCGGCTTCAGGCCGACGAGCTTGGCGGCTTCGGCCTTGTCGAGGATGGCTTTGTTCTCCGCGTCGGTTGCGGTCCAGTCGCCGGTGTTGGCGACGCTTTCGATGGGCGTTGCCTGCGCCGCGTACGCAACGCCTGCCGAGGTGGCGCCCGGAGTATGCGCGGGGCCCGCCAAGGCGGGGGCCGTTGCCATGGATGTTGCCAGCACCGCGGCAAGCGCGGCGTTCGTGAAAATGGTGCCCTGCTTCATTACGCTATCGTACCGTTTCTCCTTGTTCGACCTAGTAAGCCTAGTATAACTTATAGTCCCTCCCTTTAGCGTTCCCCACAATAATCATCACGTCGGCTGTTTGCAATGTCAGGGCGCCAACCGTTTGCCAATCGTCGCGATTCCTTCATGTTTTCCGCCGCTGAACAGGGCAAAACCCGCGAAATCGTTGCTTAGCACGCTCAGGCGCAGGTTACATGAGGAAGGGGGCTGCCAGTCACCGCACCGACCACTACCGAGTCGGCCGCCGAGCGGCCCGATGCTGAGCAGGCTGACGTCAAGTCGGCTGACGCCGAGCGGGCAGCTGACCAGGCCGACGCTGGCCCGCCGCCGAGCAGCCCGACGCCGAGAAAGCAGAGGATTCCCCTAAAGGCGAATATGTCAGGTCTTTCGTCGCCTGAACCGTTATGGGCGCCGCCGCCCGAGCCGGTGCGCCCGCGCCGCCTGAACCGTTCCACGGAGGCGACACATCAGCCGGAGCGCGAACGGCGTGGTCTCTGCCGCATCGCATCGATCCGTAACCGAAATGCCTACTATGTCTAGAGACAACCGTGATATGATGAGCAAGACATATCGGCGCTCACAGACGAGAGAGCGAGGCATCATGCTGGACAAGGATCAATTGAACGACATCGTTGCAGGTATCGCGAAAAACTACAGCGAGCGCGAGGAGATCTTCTTCACCGACCCGAACAAGCATTTCCCGAACAAGCTTGCCATCGTGAACATCGTGAAGGACCTGCGCCGCGTCATGTTCCCGCGTTACTTCGGCGACGAAACGCCCACGGGCATCAACCCCGAGTACTTCATCGGCGAAACGCTCATCCGCATCGAGGATTCGCTGCGCCGCGAGCTGCGCGAGGCGCTGCTATTCCGCGGCGGCCTGGCAACGGAGGAGCTGGACGCGCGCGTCGACCAGGTCTGCGCCACGTTCTTCAGCCGCCTGCCTGAAATCCAGCGCATCCTGCTGACCGACGTGCAGGCAGCCTTCGACGGCGACCCGGCCGCCCAGAGCAAGGAAGAGATCATCTTCAGCTATCCGGGCTTCTTCGCCATCTTCGTGTACCGCATCGCGCACGAGCTGTACGTGCAGGACGTGCCGCTCATCCCGCGCATCATGTCCGAGTACGCTCACGGCCGCACGGGCGTCGACATCAACTCCGGCGCGACGATCGGCGAGTACTTCTTCATCGACCATGCAACTGGCGTCGTCATCGGCGAGACCACCACGATCGGCGACCACGTGAAGGTCTACCAGGGCGTTACGCTGGGCGCTCTGTCCACGCGTGCCGGCCAGGCGCTGTCCGGCGTGAAACGCCATCCCACCATCGAGGACGACGTCACCATCTACAGCAACGCCAGCGTGCTGGGCGGCGAGACCGTTATCGGCGAGGGTTCGATCATCGCCGGCAGTGCGTTCGTCATCTCCAGCGTGCCCGCGGGCAGCCGCGTTTCCCTGAAGAACCAGGAAGTGAACGTGCGCACGCCCAACAAAGATCACGCCAAGTGCTGGGAGATCTAAGCGGCGAACGAAGGCGCCGTTGCGCGTTCGATGCTCCCGCGATCGTCCGAGCCTAAGGGCTGGACGGCGAAAAAAGCAGTGCTATCAGGGCCGATTCCGCGATCCGCGGGGTCGGCCTTTTCGTTTGTTTGTGCTCCGATCCACTTTTCTCGCCATCCATCCTGTCAAAGCATCGATACGTCTGCATTCGAATGGGGCAGACGCCGGTGGTCGATTTACAATCAAGCCTGTGAGCAGGAAAAACACCGATTGCTATTGAGCGACTACCAAGCAACATCCCCACCAAGCGCAGACGTATCACCCTATTCGGCCATACAGGCGGCCAAGCCGTCAAGCTAGCACTCGCGACCGCTCACGTACAGCCCCTGCAGGCAAAAAGAAGCCCCGCGTGAGCGGGGCTTCTTGGTGAGCAGGGTCTCTGGGGTTAGCGGATGAACTTCGCTAGGACTCGGGCGAGGAGGCTGGGCTTCTCGGGGCGTCGCTGGATGCCGGAGTGGCTGGGCGCCTGCATGGGCTCGTTGATGACCTGCGCCTTCACCGGTACGGGCTGGGCTGCGGCCTCGGCGGGCTTGGGGGCAGCCTGCGGCTTCGCAACCGCTTCCGCCTCGGCGGCTTTCGCGGCGGTCTCGGCCTCGAGCGCGGCCTTGTGGGCGGCTTCGGCCTCCCTGGCCGCCTCTGCGGCTGCGGCTTCCGCCTTGGCCACGGCCTCCACCTTAGCCTCGGCTTCGGCCATCTGCGCCTGACGCTGCTCGTTCATGAGCTTGCGGGAGTTCGCATTGCGTGCGGCCTTGGCCTTGGCAGCCGCCGCGCGGGCGCGCTGGGCCTCCTTGATGAGGAAGTCCTGCGACTCGAACTTCGGCTCGTCGGGCTTGGCCAGCTCGCCGAGCTTGGTATAGGTTCCGTCGGCCTTCAGCTCGCGCAGCTTCGCCGTGTCGCGCAGGCACGTGGCGATGTAGTCGAGCACCTGGTTGCGCAGTCCCTCGTCGAGGATGGGCCATGCGATCTCGACGCGCTTCTCCATGTTGCGCGTCATAAGGTCGGCGCTGGACAGGAAGATCTTGATGTTCTCGCGCGGGCCGAAGCCGTAGATGCGGCTGTGCTCGAGCAGACGGCCCACGATGGAGACCACGCGGACGTTGTCGGTGCAGCCGGGCACGCCCGGGACTAGGCACGATATGCCGCGCACGAGCAGCGTGACCGGCACGCCCGCCTGGCTTGCCTCGGCGATCTTGACGATGATGTCCTTGTCGGTGACGCTGTTGGTCTTGAAGAACAGGCCGCACGGCTTGCCTTCGCGTGCAAGGGCGATCTGCTCGTCGATGTTGGCGATGATGCCGGGCTTGATCTGCAGCGGAGCCACGGACAGGATGTCGTAGTTGTCCGAGGCGTTCTCCAGCTGCATGTTGCGGAAGAACTCGGTGGCATCGCGGCCGATGGTCTCGTCGGCGGTGATGAAGCTCAGGTCGGTGTAGAGCTTCGCCGTCTTCTCGTTGTAGTTGCCCGTGCCCAGCTGCGTGATGTACTGCAGGCCGTTCTCGGTTTGGCGCGTGATGCAGCAGATCTTGCTGTGCACCTTGTAATCGCGGAAGCCGTAGATGACGTTGCAGCCGGCCTCCTCGAAGCGCTGCGACCACTCGATGTTGTTCGACTCGTCGAAGCGAGCGCGCAACTCGAACAGCGCCGTGACCTGCTTGCCGGACTCGGCGGCGGCGATGAGCGCCTCGGCCAGGTGCGACTGGCGCGCCAGGCGGTACAGCGTGATCTTGATGGAGATGACGGTGGGGTCGGCCGCGGCCTCGCGCAGCAGCTGCACGAACGCGTCCATGGACTCGTAGGGGTAGCTGAGCAGCACCTCGCGCTCGCAGACCTGCTCGATGATGGAACGGTTGCGGTCAAGGCATGCCGGCCACTGCGGGGTGAACGGGGGGTTGGACAGCGCCATGCGCTCCTGCTCGGGCAGATTGCTTCCAAGGCCCCAGGTCCAGCTCATGTCGAGCGGCACGCTGGTAACGTAGGTCTGATGCGGCTTGAGGTTCAGGCGATCGAGCAGAAGCTCCTGCAGCACGCTGGAAAGCGGGCGCTCGAACTCCAGGCGCACCGGGGCCAGGCGGCCGCGCTTCTTCAGGATGCGCTTCATGTGCTCGCGATAATCCTCGTCGGACTCGTCGGTGTTCTCCGTGGCGTCCAGGTCGGCGTTGCGCGTGACGCACAGGACGTTGGTGTGCTTGACGGTGTACATGCTGAACACCTGGGCGGCGGTCATCTCCACAGCGTGCTCGAGCAGGATGAACTGGAAGCCCTCGCCCGGCAGCTTGATGACGCGGGCGCACTGGCGCGGCATGGGCAGGATGCCCACGGTGACGCCCTCGGCGCCCAGGTTCTCGCTTTCCTCCGCGGAAGGATGGATTTTCGCGGCCTTGACCGCTTTGCCGTCCTTGGCCTTGTCCTTCTTCTTGGGCTTCTTCGGGCCCACTTCCTCGTTAAGGCGCACGATGACGTAGAGCGACCCGTTCTCCAGATGGGGGAAGGGGTGGCGCGAATTGATGATCTGCGGGGACAGGAACGGCATGATGTTGGCGGCCGTGTAGTCGGCCAGGAAGGCGCGCTGCTCGTCGTTGAGATCGGCGGGGCGCAGATGGCGCACGCCGTGTGCGGCCAGGGCCTGGCGCACCTCGGCGTAGGTCTGCTCCTGCACGGGGTACAGCTCGTGGCAACGCTTGTGGATGGCGGAAAGCTGCTCCGCCGGCGTCATGCCCGTCTTCGAGTCGAGGACCTGCTTCTTCAGAAGCGACAGGTCGGTCAGGCTGCCCACGCGCACCATGAAGAACTCCTGGAGGTTGGACCAGAAGATGCTGATGAAGTTCAGGCGCTCGAGCAGCGGAACAGTCTCATCGGCGCCTTGGTCGAGCACGCGCTCGTTGAACGTGAGCCACGACAGCTCGCGGTTCTGCATGTAGGGTGTGGATCCTATATGCGTTGTGGATTCGTTTGCTTTCATGGCGTTCCCTTCCCTCGACGTCATAGATGAAACGTGCGTCGGGCGATGCGTCTTCGTTGATTCGATGTGCGGGCGGCCGCCTGCGGGCAGCCAAGTGGAATCGATGATTGCATAACGTGCGACGCCAAGGTGACGGGGTTCCCCAACAACCACGTCCCCTCAACTCATATTTTACTCTGTTTTGATGCTGCGACCGGCCGAATCCGCCACCAGGCTCGGAAAAATGGGGTGAAAAAGGTAACGATTCGGTTTCGGATTCGATCAGTCCGCTTGCGGGGGTGCCGACACGGCCCCGAGCATGCGCTCGATCAGGTACCCTTCGCGCACGCCGTGCTTGCATACGACCAGCTTATCGGCGCCAAGGTGGCGGAACAGCTCCGCTAAGATGACGCAGCCCGGCACCATGGTGTGCACGCGTTCGGCGGACGCCTTTAGGGCCGCGTGCCCGAACGCGGAGGGGTTCTCGTGGCAGGCGCGCAGGATCTGGAGCACCTGCTCGGCTTGGATCTCGCGCGGACGGGTTTGCAGCTCGTCGAGCTGCTGGACCAGTTTGGCCGCCGCGCGCGTGGACCCGCCCACGCCGTAGAGCGTGGGAGCCTTGTAGGGCTCGAGGCTGGGAAGCTTGCGCAGGTTGCCGCGGAACTCACAGGCTATGGCGTTCATCTCGATAGGCGCGGGCAGGATATTGCGGACGAAACGCGCGAACGACGACAGCGATCCCTGGCCGAGGCTCACATCGTCGCTGTCGCGGCCGCCCTCGACGCGGGTGAGCTCGGTGGAGCCGCCGCCGATGTCGACGAGCGTGCCGCGCTCGAGCGGGGTGGAGCAGCGGGCGCCGACGAACCCGAGGTGCGCCTCGTCGCGCGCGGACAGCAGCGTGACCGCCAGCCCGCAGCGCCGCTCGATTTCCGCGACGGCCTTGGCGCAGTTCGCGGCGTTGCGCAGCACGGCGGTGGCGAACACGTCGACGCGCTTACAGCCGAAGTAGCGCACGCGCTTCATGTGGCTTTTCAGCACGTTGACGGCGCGGTCCACGCCGTCGGGCGTGAACACGCCATCCTCCACGAACGCGGCAAGGCCCGCCATCACCTTGTCGTTGATGATGCTTTTGAAGTCCTTGCTGGAATAGGTGCTGCGACGATCGTCCTTCACTTCGTAGATGACAAGGCGAATGGAGTTCGACCCCAGGTCGATGACGCCGTAGGTGGGCATTGCCGTTTTCCTTCCTCGATGGTGCTGCGCGCCGATTGCGCTTTGCGACGATGCCGGCGCGATGCGTCGGCATGAAGTGAACCTTACCCATGATAAAGGTTGCGGGCCTTCGCTTGACGTGCGCAGGCGTCGCTGACGGCTTTCGAGAGAAGATTTTACGCTCCCTTAACGTTGGAGCGTTCGGGGGG
>OKVV01000340.1_pt1 | contig 31256 bp, 28 predicted proteins | sample 1606871 | NCBI WGS metagenome assembly OKVV01 (sample SAMN03281011, study PRJEB24777) | human gut metagenome | isolation source: fecal sample PR176 from 1 month old male Indian infant, caesarean delivered... | place: Singapore | collected 2006-01-13
CCCCACGACCATAGCGGCTCGCGATGGATTCGAACGCCAGCGCGCCCGGATCCATCGCGAGCCGATCAGAACCCCAATGCAATAAGCCGCGTGCGGGGGTGCCGAGACCTGCTGCGTCCATGGCACCTCGACCCCCGCCGCCTCACGATTTACCGAACCCGAAAGGAAACCTACTAAAATGCTTACCGTTGCCACCACCCCTGAACAGGCAAAACAGGTTATCAGCGAGTGGAAGGCGCAGGGCCTGACCGTGGGCCTCGTGCCCACCATGGGCTACCTGCACGAGGGCCACGAGAGCCTGATCAAGCGCGCCGTCGCCGAGAACGACCGCGTCATGGTCAGCGTGTTCGTCAACCCCATCCAGTTCGCCCCGGGCGAGGACCTGGAAACCTACCCGCGCGATTTCGAGGCCGACAAGCGCCTGATCGAGGGCGCCGGCGCCACGCTGGTGCTCCATCCCGAGCCCGCCGACCTGTACTTCCCCGATGCGTGCACCTACGTCAACGTCGAGGGCATCACCGCCGAGCTGTGCGGCAAGACGCGCCCGACGCACTTCCGCGGCGTGTGCACCGTAGTTAACAAGCTCATGAACATCTCCCAGGCCGACCGCGCCTACTTCGGCCAGAAGGATGCCCAGCAGCTGGCCGTCATCCGCCGCATGGTGCGCGACCTGAACATGAACGTACAGGTTGTGGGCTGCCCCATCGTGCGCGAGGAGGACGGCCTGGCGAAAAGCTCGCGCAACACCTACCTGTCCGCCGAAGAGCGCACCGCCGCGCTCGTTCTCTCGCGCGCCGTGGGCGAGGGCCAGCGCCTGATGGAAGCCGGCGAGCGCTCCGCCGCCACGGTGCTGGATGCCATGAAGCAGCTTATCGAGGCCGAGCCCCTGGCGCGCATCGACTACGTCGAGATGGTGTCGTGGGACGGCATCAAGCCCGTTGAGACCGTCGACGGCCCGGTTCTGGTGGCCATGGCCGTCTACATCGGCAAGACGCGCCTCATCGACAACTTCATCTTCGGCGAATAACTTCAATCTCCAAAACCTACGAAAGGACCAACCACTGTGTTTTCCAACATGCTGAAGGGCAAAATCCACCGCGCCACCGTCGTCCAGGCCGAGCTTGACTACGTGGGCAGCATCACCGTCGACGAGGACCTGATGGATGCCGCGGGCATCCGCGAGTACGAGCAGGTACAGATTGTCGACGTGAACAACGGCCAGCGTTTCGAGACCTATGTCATCGCAGGCCAGCGCGGCAGCGGCATGATCTGCCTCAACGGCGCCGCCGCTCGCTGCGTCTCGGTGGGCGACAAGGTGATCATCATGTGCTACGCCCTGATGACCCCCGAGGAAGCCGATGCGAACCCGCCGCGCGTGGTGTTCGTCGACGACGACAACCGCCCCGAGCGCATCACGCGCTACGAGCGCCATGGCCGACTGGAGGACATGGGCCTCTAGCGCGCCGAGCGGAAACGAACAGAGGCCGGGATGCGCAGAGCAACTGCGCATCCCGGCCTCTTACGTTGTTAGAGCAGCGATACCTTTTAGTGCACCTGCACAAGGGAGAAGACCTCGGCATCGGTGACCTTGGCGATTGCCTGGCGCGGATTGAGGAACGCCAGCTCCATGAGGAAGCCCATGCCCGCCAGCGAGGCGCCGAACTGCTTGATAAGCTTGGCCTGCGCCTCGGCGGTGCCGCCCGTGGCAACCAGGTCGTCCACAATCAGCACCACGTCATCGGGCTCGATGGCGTCGGCGTGGATCTGCAGTTCGTCGCTTCCGTACTCCAAATCATAGCTTTCGCTGCGAACCTCGCGCGGCAGCTTACCCGGCTTGCGAGCGGGCACGAAACCGGCATGCAGGCGATACGCCACCGGCGCGCCGATCATGAAGCCTCGGGCTTCGGCGCCGACAACCTTGGTCACGCCCGAATCCTTAAAGTGCTCGGCGATGGCATCGATGGTGGCCTCAAAGCCGTCCGGGTCCTTCAGCAACGTGGTGATGTCCTTGAACACCACGCCCGGCTTCGGATAATCGACAATGTCGGTGATGCGGCCTTCGAAATCGAACGACGACATGGCGGTCCTTTCCTAGAATATGCGACCTGGTCATTGTAGCGCCACCGAGCACATCCGGCGCCGCTGTGCGCCGAAATCGGACGCTTCCGGCGTTAATGCCCACGAACCCACATGTTCGCCACGCCGAAACGCTGCAGCTCCTCGAACAAAAATGGCAGGTAATACGGCCAAGCACCGGAACCTTTGCTGGAAAAGCCCTGCACATCGCTGAGCACCTCGACGCTCCACTCCAAGCTATCATCCTGAGCGGCATACGGCTGATAGGCCTCCTCCCATGAGGCCAGCTCGAAGCCGAGCAGCTGCCCGCGCAATGCGGCGGCGTCCTCGGAGTCCAGCTGCAAAAACTCGCGCTGCCCCATCACGCCCAGCTCCTGCTCGAGCGCTGCGCCCAGCTCATCGAACGTGATGCGCACGGTGCTGCGATTCTCCACAGAGCCGCGCATCGCCAGGTTGAACTCCACCATGCGCGCGCAACGCAAAACCTCGAAACGCCGGTCCACGCGCATGCCCTCATCCACATCGTGCTGACCCACGATAAGCTGCTCGCCCGAACGGGCTCGGTAACACCCCGCCGGGACCAGCGAGTCGCCATCGATGCGCAAAATGCCATCGACATCGAACTTCGCACCCGAGGGCAGCGGCTTCCATTGCGCATACGAGTCGGAGCGCTCGCCCAGGCGCTGCAATGCGCGGTGGCATTTCTCCAGGTTGCCGCGATAATAGTCGAACCCATCGTCAAGAGCTGCCTCGAAGTTCGCCGCCGCCTGCACGTAATACGCCTGCGCCAGCGCATAATCCCGGGCACAGCCGCGCCCGTATTCGAAACAACCCCCGATCCTGAAGGCCGAGCTTCCCAGCCAATCAGGCTTGTTGCGACCCTGCGCAAGCCGATGCGCCTTGCCGTACAGCGCAAACGCCTGGATATCTGCAGCCGATTCGTCCTCAACGTCGATATTGCGCCAATACAGCATGTCGCCGAGCTTGTACAACGCTTCCGGATGTTCGCAAAACGCCGCCTGTTCGAACAGCTCCAATGCCTGTTCGGCATCCTCTTCGCCCAAACGTCCGTATTCGTAGATGTAACCAAGGTTCACCGCGGCTTGCGGATTGCCGAAGCTCAGGCTCTTCTCGTAGAACTGTCGCGCCGCCTCGAAGCACCGCTTGTCATCGGAGGCAAGCCCGTCGTTGTAAAACCGCGCGCCGATATCCAACGACAAGCCGCCGCGTTGCTGGCTGTCGCGCGCTTCATCGTATGAGGGGTCAAGATTGCGTAGGTCCATGTGGTGGTTCCCTTCAAGGTATACCGTTCCACCATAGCAGAGAATCAGCAAGGACGGCCCGAAGCTGCTATGCGCAGGAGGGAACGGGGCGAACACGATGCCGCTATTCGTAGTCCTGCAGGAGCTCATGCAGGTAACCGGCATACCCTTGTCGCAAGCTTGACGGCGACTCAACCGTGATCTGACCGGCGAACTGGGCTATCCAGCCGAAGAACACCGGCGTCGCCATGGCTGCCACGCTTACGCGGGCAGTGCCGTCGCCCATATCGCTCACGCGCGCGTCCTTCCCGAAGCGATCGACCACGGCGTTCATGGCGCTTTCCCTCACGCGCAACACCGCGCGCACCGAGCTACCCGAGAACATGCCGAACACGCGCCGGTCGTACTCGTCCGCGTCGAACGTGGCAATGCGGGCGTTTCGCGTTGCGCGCTGCTGCGTCACGCGGATGTCGCACATGCGGTCGACACGGTAGTTGGCGAAGTCGTCGTACTTCTCGCTGTAGCAGACCAGGTAGTAGAAGCCATCGGAATACATCAGCTGCACCGGCGTTTGAGTGTACGGCCGGCCACCGTGGCGCAGCTGCACCCGAGCGGAGCAATCGTAGCCGGTGTATTTGAACGACAGCATGCGCTTGGCGGCGATGGCCTCTTGTATGACGTCGACGTTGCGGAACACGCTATCGTTTTGGCTTTTCACGCGCCCGCCCACGTGCACGTGCTTTTCCAGGCCTTTCACCTGGTGCTTCGACCCCAAGCTTTTGATGGAGCGGACGAGCGAGGTCGATTGCCGCGCCGTGATGAAGCGGCTTCCTTGCACAGCGTCGATAAGCAGCAGCAGCTCGGATTTGGTGAACGGTCGCTTCGCCAGGAAGTAGCGCACGGGCTTGGCGTGCTGTCGCTGAATCTCGACGCCTGCGTTGTTCAGCGCCTCGAAATCGCGGTAGATGGCCTTGCGCTCCGCGGACACGCCCGCCAACTCAAGCTCCTCGATAATCTGCTCAAGCGTCAGCCCTTGCTCGTCGTCGGTGTTCTCGAACATGATTTTCAGCAGCGCCAACAAACGCTCTTTGCTGACTTCCTTCGCCATACAGACCCCTCACGCAGCTTCCTTCGCGCACATTGCGCATCTGCATATGATAGGCGATTGAGTGAGTGAGTGAGTGAGTGAGTGAGTGAGTGAGTGAGGATCACGCAGGCAACCCTACGCTGCTGGCGGGAAACTAGCGTTTTCGGCGAAAATCCGCTTGAAGTCCTCAAGGTACGGGCCGGTTACGCCCAGCCTGCAAACCTCATCGAAGCTGGAGACGCCGAAGCTTTCCAGATAATCGCGGACATCGCGCGCAACGGTGTTCTTGTCGCCCAGCATGCCCTCGTCGTACAGCTCGCCGATGGCGACAGCGGCGCCCATGCGGAAGAACTCTTGGAACATGCCCTCCAGCTGCGCAGAGGAGACCTTCTCGTGCGATGACGCATCGTCTGCGGTTTTGTTCGATCCCTCGCCCAGCAGCAGGTCTTCGGTGGCATACCGCTCGGTCGCCCGATCATACGGCGCGTACGCGCCGTACCCATCGACCAGAAACTCGCCCTCGTCGAAAGAGAGAGGCCGCGAGACGCGCTCGCCCGCAATGGCCTGAACTTGCCCTGCCGACTCCTCGATTGCGCGGCACGCGGACCGTGAGGCACGTTGACCCGCAAAGGCCTGAGCCCGCCCGGCTGAACTCTCGAATGCACAGCGAGCGGACTGCCCACACCCCTTCACACGCGCATGACGACCGCGGGACGCCTTCGAATCGATTACAAATGCTCCGAACATGGACGCATGCTTTTTGGCGAACATTTCAGGCTCCTTACCTGCGCGTTTCTTAGCTGATGCTTCGCATGGTACGCCGCCTCGATGATTTTACTGTCCCATATAAGGGACTCGAGAAAAGTTCGCCGGTTTTTCTCGAGTCCCCCATGAATGCTGAATGGAAACCCCTATATGAGAGACGCCCGCAAAGCCTGGTTGCAGCGGAAGACAGCTTCATAAAGAAGCAGCCTCACAGGTCTAGCTTCACCGGGAAACGACCTCGCAAAGAGACGGCCTCAGAAGCCTAGTTGTAGCGATAGAACCCTTCGCCCGCGTCAACGCCCGTTTTGCCTGCATCGATGCGCTCCTTAAGCGCCGCTGCGATCTTCGCGGGAACGGAATCGGGGTCTTTCGTGCGCGGGTCGAGCACCACGATGTTGTACGCCGTGGTAAGACCCACGATATCCAGGATACGGAACGGGCCCAAGGGCGCGCCCGTGCCCAGCATCCACGTTTTGTCGATGGTCTCCGGATCGGCGACGCCGGTTGCATACAACGCCTCAGCGGCGTTCAGGAACGGCACAAGCATGCTGTTCAAGATATAGCCAGGCTGCTCCTTGTGCAGCTGCAACGGAACCATGCCCAGATCAGCGGCGAAACGAACCACCTCGTCGTAAGCAGCCTGATCGGTTCCGGGATGTCCCATGACCTCGGCGGTGTTGTTGCGCCAGATGCGATTGGCGAAATGCAGCGCCAAGAACTTCTCGGGGCGACCCGTAGATGCCGCGATCTGGCTAGGCAGCAGCGTGGAGGAGTTGGTGACGAGGATGGTGCTTTCCGGCAGGTGCTTTGCCAGCTCCGCGTAGAACGCATCCTTTTGCTTGGGATCCTCCGCAATGGCCTCGATCACCAGATCGGCATCCTTTGCCGCAGCCTCATAGCTGGTGGTGAACACGATGCTCTCGAACGCCTGCTGCGCGCGCTGCTTGAGCTGCTCGATTTCGTCAACGGAAAGCTCGGGCGTATCTGCCAAGCCACGGCAATACGCCGCGGGATCGCTCTTCATCGCCTCGAGCGTTGCCAGATAGGTTTGACGCAGCTGCTCGAACTTCGGCTTCGCGCGCTCGACGGACCCTTCGCTTCGCAGCCACACCGTAACGGCGAAACCCTTGTATGCCGCCTGATATGCGATCTGGCTTCCCAGCACTCCGCCACCGGCGACGACAACGTTCTTGATAGTCATATCCGACCTCCAATCCGCGCGTATGTTCATCTTGCTTATGGCGCGAGACCGGATGGGGTCCCGCGCCATAAGCCTAGCACGCTTCTAGGAAGCTGCATCGATTTGCCACGCAAACGGTGGCAATTCGTTACAACCGGCCTTTACCGTCTGCCGTTACGACGAATAGCCGCCGACGAGCACCCGAAATCCGCCGCTCACCCGCATGCACAGCAGCGGCGACGACAAGCATACCGCCGGCGAACCGGCTAGAACTCGTCGAGCAGCTCGTCGGCAAAGCCCACGCGGTAGTTCGCGAACACCACGCCGTCGCCTTCCTGCGTGGCATCCAGGTCCACATCGGCAGCGATGACGAAATCGTTATCGCCCGCCTCGTCATGGAAGATCTGACGCACGTGCCACACGTGCAGCTCTTCCTCATCCGCCTCGTCGAGCATGAGATAGGCCTTCGAGCGCGCGTCGGCGTCCAGCAGAACCTCCTCGTGCTCCTCGTAATACTCATCCAAGGCCTGTATCCAGGCGCGCTCGCCGAAGCCCCAGTCGCCGTCCGCCTCGCCAAGCCCCGCCGTATCGCGGTGAGCAGCCAAGCGAACACGGCTGAACAGGGCGTTGCGCACGAGCACGGTGAGCCCGCGTCGGTCGCGCACGACCGCTTCGGCGCCGGCAGCGTCGGGCGGGGCGGCATCCAGCACCGCTCCGGCGTTCTCCCATTCGTCCACCAAGCTGCTATCGACGCTGCGCACGATCAAGCCCAGCCAAGCGATGATGTCCTTCAGCTGCTCGGAGCGCTTATCCTCGGGGATGGTGCGGTCAAGGCCGCGGAACGCCTCGGACAGGTAGCGCAGCAAGATACCCTCGTAGCGCATGATGCCGAGCTTCTGGATGTACCCCTTGAAGTCCGCCGCGCTTTCCAGCATGTCGCGCAGCACCGATTTCGGCCGCAGGCAATAATCGCGCGCCCACGGCACCGCATCGCAGTACTTCGAGAACGCCGCATCCAGCAGGTCCTCCAGCGGCTTGGGGTACGTGACGTCGGCGATGCGCTCCAAACGCTCGTCGTAGTCCACGCCGTCCATCTTCATCTCCGCCATGGCGGCATCGCGCGCCTTGCGCTCTTGTGCGCGCAGCACCTGCCGCGGGTCCTCCAAGGTTGCCTCGACCATGGACACCAGGTCGAACGCATACTCGGGGCTTTCAGGATCGAGCAGCTCGAGCGCCGCCAGCAAAAACGGCGACAACGGCTGATCGAGCGCGAAGTCCTCCGGCAGGTCCATGGTGACCGAGTACACGTCCTCGCCGTCCTCGTCCACCTCGTGCACCACCACGTCGGCATCGATGAGCGTTTGCAGCACCTCGGCGGCACGCACGTGTAGCTTGACCTTCTCCTCCGCCGGCTGCAGCGAATCCTCGATAAGCTGGTCGACGCGAGCGCGGGCGTTGCCGCCCTGCTCGACTTCGGCCAACACCATGGAATGCGTGATGCGCATACGCGGCGTAAGCTGCTCGGGAACCGAGTCGATGAGCTTGTTGAACGTGTCCTCGTTCCAGTTCACGAAGTTCTCGGGCGGGCGCTTCTTCTTGATCTTCTTGAGCTTCTTCGGGTCGCCGGCGGCCTTCACCTCGGCCTTGTGGTTCTCGATCTCGTGCTCGGGGGCCTCGGCTATGACCACGCCCTCGGTGTCGAAGCCCGAGCGACCCGCGCGACCGGCGATCTGATGGAACTCGCGGCTGCGCAGGCGGCGCATCTTGCGGCCGTCGAACTTGGTGAGCTGCGTGAGCACCACCGTGTGGATAGGCACGTTGATGCCGACACCTAGCGTGTCGGTGCCGCAGATGATGGGCAGCAGTCCCTGCTGCGCAAGCTTTTCCACCAGCAGGCGGTAGCGCGGCAGCATGCCGGCATGGTGCACGCCCACGCCGCAGCCTAACAGGCGCTTCAGCGTTTTGCCGAACGCCGTTGAGAACTGCGCGCCCTTCATAGCCTCCTTGACCGCCTCGCGCTGCTCCTTGGTTGCCACGCCGTAGCTTGCCAGGTTCTGCGCGCTGGTGAGCGCCGCATCCTGCGAGAAATGCACGACGTACAGCGGGCCCTCGTCCTTGCGCAGCGCAAGCTCGACCGTTCCCTCGAGCGAGGTGAGCGCGTATTCGTACGACAGCGGCACCGGACGCGGGGCGTCGGTGACGTTCGAGACATCTCGCGTGGTTTGACGGCGCAGCAGATCGGCGATCTGCGTGACGTCGCCCAACGTGGCGCTCATGAGCAAGAACTGCGTTTTTGGCAGCGTGAGCAGCGGCACCTGCCATGCCCAGCCGCGGTCGGTATCGCTGAAGAAATGGAACTCGTCCATGGCAACGCTGTGGACGGGGGCATCCGGCCCTTCGCGCAGCGCCTGGTTCGCCAAGATCTCCTCGGTGCAGCAGATGACGGGCGCCTCGGTGTTGATATGGACATCGCCCGTGATCATGCCCACGTTGTCGCGGCCGAGCAGCTCCACCAGATTGAAGAACTTTTCGCTGACCAGCGCTTTAATAGGCGCCGTGTAATACGATGTCTCACCAAAGCACATGGCCATGAAGTGCATGCCCAGCGCGACCAGGCTTTTGCCGCTGCCCGTGGGCGTGCCCAAGATGACGTGGTCGCCCACCATGAGCGACACGAGCGCCTCCTCCTGGTGAGGCCACAGCCCGATACCGCGGTCGGCAACCCAGTTGGTGAACGCCTCGAACGCCTCCTCCTCGGTGAGCTCCGGGTTTGTGTCGTACAGATGGTAGGCAAGCGCGCCCAGCTCGCCGGGCTCGTGGCCTTCGGCTTGCGCGGCCAGCGTCTCGACGATGTCCTCGCCTTCGAACGTATGAATATCAGCCATAGGGCAGTTCCTTTACAAAGCATGCAGAATCTGATGCGCTCAACTTGCCATAACAGCAAGCAACCGCTCGTGTGTCCAAGGTAAATTGTATCGCGATTGCACAAACGCATGCCCCCGCGAAGCGGAACCACGTTCCGAAGGAGACCCTCTATTCGGCAGCGCTTAACAGCACCGAGTTCTCATAAAGCGACTCAGGCGCGAAATCCTGGCCTCCGGGCCATTCAACCGCATCGCCGAATTCTGTGATGCGAACTTTCTTGAAATACCCGGGATCCCTTAATCTGTCCATGAAATCGCCCTTTAGTCGCGGCATGGGATCGAATACGCGCATCGAGTCATCGGACCACTTCATGACAAGGGTGCCCTTTTCGGTAGGTTCGACAGACAGAATCTTTGAACCGCAAACCCATTTCATGGCGCATCCCCTATCTCAAAGGCGGAATGCGATAGCATTCGCCGGTGCTATTGGCCAGATACCAGTCTTCATGTAGTTCTTGCTCGTGAAGGGCCATCCGAGCCAGAAGCAGCTTCTCCTGCTTTGGCGGAATCTTACCGCCAAGCCGTTTTCCCTGCAACGAATACGAAGCGTCCATACTGCCGTCGTACGCATGGATATGAGGCAATGAGTGTTGCTGATCGTCGTCGAAATACATTCTCACGACGATCCCGTAAAACCTACTCAGCTCAGGCATGCCCGTCCCCTTCCCAGACGGCGCACGCCGCCTTCCCGTGGTGAAGAGGATCTTGCGAACGTGGTATGGGCGAAGGCGGGACCCTTCGCCAGCTTGGGCACGGCAGACCGCCGAGCGTTCACACTGGCTCGTTTCAACTAGTATAAAAACGAACGCCTGTACTGTCAATACAAGCGTTCGTTTTTTCGAATTTCACAGCATTTATCAGGAGTAGCGCCGACCCGCTATTCCGCCTTCAGGTTCGCGATGCCCAGCGTGGCCTCCTGGAAGCACCAGGACTTCGACAGCTCGGCCACCTGACGCAGCTCCATGCCGCGCAAATCCATCTTATACGTGCGCTTCCCGCCTCCGCGCACGGTGAACGCCACGCCCATGCCGCAATCCGCCTCGACATAGGACCAATTCAGCCCCAAGCAATAATCACGCACGAACACGCCCTCGGGGATGCCCGCGATCATCTGGTTGTACAGGTCCCACGCAGTCCCCGGCGCTTCCGTGCCCGGAAGCGCAATCGTCGCCATCTCCCGCAACCCCGCCTGTTCCTGCTGCACTGTCATAACGCCCTCCTTAACGATATCGAAAATGCCAGCTAGTGGCTATTCTTATATCAGTATTATTGCCGCTTGCCTATAATGTAACGCATCACAAGAACGAAAGAAGGGGTCAGCGTGCTGTTTCTACTCACCGGCGACGTGCAGATCGGGAAAACCAGATGGCTGGAGGACCTGTGCGCCAGCCTGCAAGCAGCAGGCACGTGCGTGGCAGGCGTGGTGGCTCCCGGGCAATGGGTGCCGCGGCCCGAGGGGCAACCCGGCGGCAAGCACGGCTTCGACGGGGCCGGGCGCTTCGAGAAACTGGGCATCGACAACGTGCTGCTGCCGCAGGGCGAACGCATCGAGTTCGCACGCCGCCGCGACCTGGCCGCCGGGGGCAAAGCGTTCGCGGAAGGGGCGCAGGCGAAGGCGGCGAAGCTGGGCTGGGCCATCTCCGACACCGCGATCGCGCAAGTCAACGCCCACTTCGCCACGCTGGCGAAACAGGCCGCCAACGAAACCCGGCTCGCCCCGCACGCGATGCTCGTGGTGGACGAGCTGGGCCGCCTCGAGCTTCTGCGCGGATGCGGCCTGACCAACGCGCTGGCCATCCTCGATGCCGGCCCCACGCCGCAGTTTCCCCATGCCATAGCCGTGGTGCGTGAGACGCTGCTCGACGAGGCGCGCAGACGCTTCGAGCCGCGCTGGGGCAAGGCGACCGTCATCGGCCCCGACGACGCGGCCCGCAACCTCGTGCTCGAAACGGCGAGAGCCGCCGGGGGTGCCCACTGAGCCGCGCACACGCGGGAAACCGCCGGCACAAACCCGGCGTGCAAGCCCCCCGCAAACGCCACGACCAGGCACCACGCGCCATGCGTCGCACATTCGGTTCACCTACGCCCAAACGCGCCCGTCTGCTGCCGCAAAACGCAGATCCAAGCCTGATCGGGCACAAGGGCAAACCTCGCAGAAACGGGCAACCTGGCAGCATCGCGCAGAACAACGCCGCCGCCCCCCAACCCTGGCAAAAAACGGGTATATAAATACGGTCGGCTCCCATGGTTTCAAGAGGCAAAACATATCGCTATCAAAAGTTCCTCTGTACCACTGGTTCGCAGATATGCCGGGCGGGGCTTCGGTACACACTCGTCTGCCCCGCCTGGCATTGCCTTTGCGCTAGAGCACCCACGCCTCGCTTTCGCGCTGCAGCTCCAACATGCGGCGGTATCTACCGTCGGGCTTCTCACGCAGCTCTGCCGGGCTTCCCTGCTCCACCACACAACCGCCTTCGAGCACCACAATCTTGTCGGCATTGTCAACCGTGCGCATGCGATGCGCGATAACGAGGACCGTCTTGCCATGAAGCAGTTCAGAAAGAGCAGCTTGCACGTATGTCTCGTTTTCCACGTCAAGTGAGGCCGTTGCTTCATCGAGCAGCACGATCGGAGCGTCTTTCAGCAGGGCACGCGCAATCGAGATACGCTGGCGTTCACCACCGGAAAGCCTGCTGCCGTTTTCCCCGATCATGGTGTCGTAGCCGTTGGGCAAACGCTCCACGAACTCGTCGCAGCGCGCCGCCCTCGCCGCAGCGAGAACCTCCTCGTTCGTAGCATCCTTCTTCCCGAGGCGAATGTTCTCACGCACGGTGTCGTCAAAGAGCACCACGTCCTGGAACACCTCGGAGAATGCAGAAAGCAGCGTTTCCGGATCGACAGTAGAGACGTCAACGCCGCCCACGAAGATCGCGCCAGAGCTTACGTCCCAAAAACGTGAAGCGAGCTTGACAGCCGTGCTCTTGCCCGAACCGGACGCGCCCACAAGCGCTGTCACCTGCCCTTCCCGCGCCTTGAACGATACGCTGCTCAAGACGTCCTCGCCGTCGGCGTATGCGAAGCCCACGTCTTCGAAGACCACGTCATAGCCCTGAGGCTCGAACGAGATGCTACCCGTCTGGACCGGCTCGTTCTCGATGGCGCGCATGCGCTCCAGGCTTAAACTCATGTCCATCAGCTCGGCCACAGCCTGCAAAACAACGTTGATGGGATCGTAGACCCTCGTCACCGCCAACAGGTATACAAAGAACACGAGAAAGTCGACTTGCCCGGTCACGAGCAGCATCGTCCCCACCACGATGACGGATGCGATTCCCAGACGCAGAAAGCCTTGGGCAGAGCATACCGCCACACCCATAGCCAGCTCGGCATCGATCTTCTCTCTCTCGAAACGATCGATGCGGCAATCAAGCTCGCCCTGGAATACGCCCACCTTATTGAGCGAACGTATCTCACGATGGCATTCAAGGTATTCCTGCAGACCATCGGCAAACGAAAGGGATGCCGCGTTCTTCTTCGCGGTATGCGACTTCTGGATGCGTGCAGTCAGAAGCAACGCCGCAAGCGCCACGGGAATGGGCCAGAGAGCAGATGCCGCCAGCCTCCAGTCGAACGCGAACATCATAGCGGCGAATACCAGCGTCGAAGCGCCCATGCCGAAAATCTGCGGCATAGTGTGCGAGAACAGGCGCTCCTGATCGGAGCAATCTTTCATGATAACGCTTGTCAAGTCGGCCAAATCGCGCTTCCCGAAAAACGAGAGCGGAAGCAGGCGCAAACGCTCGGCGATGGAGATGCGCTTGCGGGCGCTTTCTTGGTACACCACCGTGTACGTCGCGCGATATTCCCACATCTGCGTGACGAACATCACAACAAGTGCCGCCACAATGCCCGCTACGTAGAGCGCCATGCCCGGTAGGCCAACTGAAGGGTTGTCCAAGTACCTGATGAAATCGCTTGCGACGAAGTACAGCACCACGATGGGCAGCATCAGCATTAGGTTCGCCAACGCACAGAACCCAGCACCGCGTATAAAATCCTTCATGCCTTGATCGGTCAAGGCAAAAGCATCTTGAATCCTACGCCACATGGCTGTCACCCCCTTCAATCCTCCACGTCGCGCTCGTTCGGTAATCTCGCCACATGCGCGCATACAGTCCGCCTTGCGCGACAAGCTCCTCATGGGCGCCCTGCTCCACGACAGAACCATGGTCGATGACGAAGATACGATCCGCATTCACGACGGTTGACAGACGGTGCGCGATCATAAGCACCGTCTTGTCTTTGCAAAGCGTTGCAAGAGCGGCCTGGATCAGTGCCTCGTTTTCGGGGTCGGCAAACGCCGTCGCCTCGTCGAGAACCACGATTGGGGCTCCCTTCAGAATGGCACGCGCAAGCGCGATGCGCTGACGCTCTCCCCCGGAAAGGTACACGCCAGCTTTTCCTACCACGGTGTTCACGCCATCGGGGAACTTGGCAATGATGTCATCGCACTGGGCCGCATGAAGAGCCGCGAGCACCTCGGCATCGCTCGCATTGGGGCGGCCGGCACGCACGTTATCAGCCAAGCTTCGCTTGAACAGTCGATCGTCTTGGAACACGAAAGAAACGGCACCCATCAATTCCTCGGCAGGAATGCGTCGCACATCCGCCCCGCCCAGCAAAACGGAACCCTCATCTGCGTCCCAAAAGCGCGGGACGAGCGATGCGAGCGTCGACTTGCCTCCGCCCGACGGCCCGACAAGAGCCACCGTCGCCCCAGCGGGAACAGAAATCGATACGTTGCGAAGCGCCGGTTCCCTGGAACCGGGGTACGTGAAGCTGACACCCGAAAGCTCGATGCTCGCCTCCTTCGGATGGAGGGCCTTGGCAGAGTCCACCCCGACGATAGGAGCAACTTCCATGATCGTGCTCATCCGCCGCAGCGCGTCTTCGGCGATCATGACCGCCTCCGACGAATACATGACCTTCGACATCATCGTCGTCGTCATCGCCGAGAAGAACGCATAGAACAGGAAGTCAATCAGAAACGCCGGGAAATCAGGCGCGACGGCGGCAAGCGCAATGCCTGCAGGTACGAGCACCGCAAAGGTCGAGTTGATCGCAACCAGCTGCACGACTTGGGGTCGTCGGCAATACTCGGTATAGTTCGTCGCCATATCGCGATAGTCGATGATCGCCTCGTGGAACGCCTTGAACGAAAGCACCGTCTGCTGGAATACCTTTACCACGGGTATGCCACGAACGTATTCGGTTGCTGCAGCGCTCATGCGCATGAGAGCCGCCTGGTAAAGTTCCATGAAATGGCGGCCGCCCTTCGCGTCCTCGCGGCCCATCATCCACCACATCGCGGCGAAGGAAACGGCGATGGGGACAAGGCACAGAAGCCCCATCCTCCAGTCGAACAGGAACGCCACGACGAAGAAGATCACCGGGGTGGCGAAAGAGCCGACGAAATCGGGCAGCTTATGGGCGATAAGGTCTTCTGTCTGGCCTGCACACCCGTCGATCACGCGGCGCATCTCCCCTGACGAGTGCACGCTGAAATATCCCATTGGGATCCGCGCCACGTGGCGAACCATCGCTTTGCGCATATTTGCCGCAATACGGAAGGCCGCAAGATGCGAAGCCATGAGCGCACCAAAATACACGATAATGCCCAACACGGCGAAAACCACGGCAAGCACAGCCCACATTGCGGCAGATGACGCTTCTGCCCAGTTCGGGTACACCGAGATCAAGTCGCGGACCACGAACCATACGCAAACAAGCGGCATCACGGTGAGCACGGCGTTTAGGATCGAAAGACAGCATCCTACATACGCCAAAACCCGCCGCTTGCCAGCAAACCCCAACAGCTCGAGAATCGCGTTTTTCTTCTTGGCGGGACCTTCCTTCCCCATGTCCTTTCCTACCTCTGTCGTTAGAGTACCGTCTTCCCGGGTCATTTCCATAGTTACCTCCCGGCCGTTAATCTACATGCCAAGCTTGGCAAAGTGCTTCGAGAACACCTTGGTACCGATGAAGCCGCCGACGAGGCCGCCAGCGATGGTGGCAGCGCCGGTAACGACGCCCATCGGGCTTAGAATCGAGTTAACGAGCGTTTGGCCGTACTCGAGGGTCATGCCGGCCTGAACGCACATCTCGGCATAGGCCTCGCCCATCATAAGGATGAGAGAGATCTGTCCCAGCCAGAAGCAGAACGTGAACGCGGCAAAGGCGCAGATAAGCTTGGCCTTGGTGCGCTTCTGCGGATCGCCTGCGATAAGGTCTGCCACGATACCGCCCACGACAATGCCGACAGGACCGCTCCAGAACATACCCATCAGAAGGCCGACCGCACCAACGATGACGCCCATGATGGCGATCGCGCCACGCTTCGGCACGCGATAGGCCAGGTACATGAACACGGTACCGGCGAACAATGCGCCTACCGTGTGAGTAAACCAGCACAGGTTGGCATTCGCGCTGAAGATGATCGAGAACACCATGAACACCAGGAACAAAAGGATGCCGAACACGGCGATAAAGACGAAGTCTTTCGGGTTCAAGCCATTACGTTCCTTGGCGGCAGAACCGATCGTTGCTTTACTTGTCATTGTGAAACCTTTCTCTTGTTACGGTATTTCCGCAAACCCGAAATTGAGCTTCAACTTCGGAAGTGTTGCCTTGTTTAAGGGGAAGCGCTCGGCGATGCGCCCGTCTTCGACCAGGGCTATCTCATCGCATGCCGAGCAGAGGAACTCATAGTCGTGCGAGACAACGCAGACGGCGATTCCCGCATCGCGCATGCGCGCGATCTGGGCATCTATTCGACGCATGTTGCGATAATCCAAGCCACTCGTAGGCTCGTCGAGAATCATCGCGCGGGCACTCGAAAGCAAACCGGCAGCGATGGAAAGCCGTTGGCGCTCGCCGCCTGAAAGAGAGAGCGGGTGTCTGTCGGCAAGACCCTCGAGGGCAAGCGCAGCCTTAATTTCCGCAATCCGATCCTTATTACCTAGACCGTCTTTCACGCCATTCGGAGAACACGCGCTTGCAAGCTCATCGTCGACTGTGCTGCTGAACAACTGGTATCCCGGTTCTTGCATAACCAGGTACACGCGCCCCGCCCGTTTCCTTGCGCGAAGCGGCACGTCGTCGACCTCGATCACCCCCGCCTTTTCCTTGAGAAGGCCGGCCATGCACCGGGCAAACGTCGTTTTCCCAGCCCCGTTGTGCCCCACAATACCAACGACGCTACCTGGAAGGAGGCAGAAATCGAGACCGTTCAAGACCGCAGGCGCACCGCGGTAGCCAGCAACTACGCCGCTCATACGTACGACGGGTTTCCCGCAAGAAGGCAAGCCGGAAACGGTCGAATCGACCACATCGGCCGAGGGCCGCACCGCCACAACGGAGTCGATTTCGGCAAGAGAGGCGGCGCGCAGCCCCAAATCGGTTCTCGTTTCAAACGGCAGCGCAAGGAAATCGGCCGCCGCCCAGTCTCCTACAACCGAACCATCGTTTATAACCACATAGCGGTCTGCGATGCCGTCAAGCCACCACAGGCGATGCTCGGAGATAAGCACGGTCTTCCCCTGACTCTTCAGAAGCGCAACCGTTCGTGCAAGATTCCGCATCGCATGCACATCGAGCGACGCAGTTGGTTCATCAAGCACGAAGATATCAGGATGTACCGCATAGGCCGATGCCAGGATAACCGACTGCTTCTGCCCGCCGGAAAGCGCCTCGGTACCGCGCCCGAGCAGGCCCTCGATACCGAGCGTTGCCGCTGCCTGCGCCACACGTTCGACCATTTCCTCGCGATCGATTCCGAAGTTCTCGCATCCGAAGGCGATTTCCGAGGTCACGTCGAGATTGACGAACTGGCTACGCGGGTTCTGGAACACCGACCCGACATACGCGGAAAGCTCGCCCATCGTCCATGCGGAAACGGGTTTTCCCGCAACAAGCACCTCACCTTGAAGGTCCCCTTCGTACATAAGAGGAATAAGCGCATTAACGAGGCGCGTAAGCGTTGTCTTGCCACATCCTGACTGCCCGGTCACAACAACGCATTGACCGCGAGGGATCTTCAGCGAAACGTCACGAAGCGATGGACGGGAAGCGCCTTTGTAGCAAAACGTGCATCCATCGATCTCGATAGCATAGGGCGAGGCCTTCGCCGCGGCGGCATTTTCCATCATCAGAGCACCCCCGCTCTAAAGCAAACGGAAAGCGCAAGGAGCACCATCGCAGCGATGAGACACACAACATCGATAGCGCGCACCTTTAAGCGGTAATACGAGGTGCGGTGCGCACTCGCCCCCACGCCGCGAACAACGACCGCGTTCCCCAGCTCGTCGGCGATCTGGCCCAAACGCGCGATCACGGGCACAAGGAAATGTTCAGCGGTCTTCGCAGGATGGCGCACGACCGACCTCGCCGAGACGCGTGGTTGCGATCATGTTGAAAGCGAACATGAAGGCGGGCAAAACATGGCGGTACATGAGAAGCGACGCCGCAAAGGGCGAAAGCAGGGTGTTCCCGCTCGCCGCGAACAGCTGCGCCGTCACGGCGAACAGCGCATAGAAGGCAAGCCAACGCACGATCGCGGAGAAGCGACGGCAATACGCCATCACGACAACGGTAAGCGCCAAAACGCCCATCTCGGCGAACAGGCTTTGCATAAGCGCCATCTGCACGTTGATCGCCGCCAGAACCGCAAGCGACGTACACGGATCAAGATGGCGCGGTGCAGCGTTGGCAGACGTCGAAGGCTGCGTCTGCGCTACCACGTTCAAGGGCAAAGGCGCACCCATCGAAAGAGCCATGCGATCATCGTCCTTCTTCCAACTAGTTAGCTATATATAACTATTTACGATAAAATACAGCTCGATAAGGCAATGCGGAAGACGGAACGGGAAGATGGAAAACTACGCCGAAAAGAATTCAAGTTCTACCGAAAAATCAAACGGAAACTACGCCGCAGGACAGGGGAACCCGCTTTACGACATGTTCGTCACACAGCTTTCGCAGCTGCACACCGTATGCGCGAAGGAAGCGCTCGCGCGCGGATTCGGACGGGCCGACCTGGTGCGAAGCGTCGGCGAGACATGGTTCGTCGACCCCCGATACGGCAGGGGCTCTTATTGGTTCTACCTCATGGACCGTGACACCATCGTCGTGTCGATGGACATCACATACGAACGCGCCGTGGAGGCAGTCATAGAGACTACTCCCTATCTGGGGTTCGGCCTCTATGAACATGCGATGCCCATGTATTGCTCGCCTGAGTGCGCTGGATCAAACTGCAAGCTCATAGGGCACGACTGGGATGGCGGCCCCTACATAAGCTCGTTCGAGCCCGACAAGCGGCTGTCATCGGCGTCGATCACCATAGCCCCTGAAGCGATACACCGCTATGCGGATGCCTTGCACTGCGATGAGAAGGAGCTACGCCGCGCCATCGAGCAGCTCACCACGTCGGACGGCGCGCCCGGCTTGCCCTCGGCGCTTCGAGGGCTTGACATCACCTACCCCGCCGCATCGGTAGCCGATGCGTATTACCACGCCAAGGTGATTGAATGCTTCGCGATACTAGCAAGCAGCGTTCCCGTAAGGGACACGGCAGCCGACGCTGTGCGCATAAGCGACAGGGACTGCGTCGAGTGCATCTGCTCCTACATCGACAGCAACCTATCATCCGACCTCAGCACGAAAACGTTGTGCGACATCGTCCATGTAAGCGAGGGGAAGATGATATCGGCGTTTCGCAATGTGCAGGGGGACACCCCGCAAAGCTACATCCGCGCACGGCGCCTGGAGCACGGACGACGCCTTCTCCTTGATGAAAGCCGCAAAATCAGCGAAATCGCCAAAAGCGCGGGCTACCGCAACCAGGGAGCGTTCACTGACGCGTTCAAGCGTGCCTACGGCACGACGCCATGTGCCTATCGCAAAAGACTACGAATCGAATAGGAATAGCATCAAGCGATGCCCACTCGCCGATCCGCTATCCCAGGCGGCGCGACTTCGTCTCGGGGCCGATCGCCAGCGTGACGGCGGCCGCCACCAGCGCGATGGCCACGATGCCTAAGTAGATGACGTTGGGCTGCAGGTTCGCCAAGATCCACGTGACGGCGAACGGCATGACCACGTTGACGGCTTTGCCGGCGCCCTGCGAGATGCCCGCGCCGCGGAAACGGTACCTGGTGGAGAATAGCTCGCCCACGTACACGCTGATCACCGACGCGTTCAGCACGTAGAAGCCGATGGTCATCAAAAAGCCCAGCACGGTGATGAGCGCCGTCGAGCCGGCGTTGAGCGCCATGGCGTAGGCGAACGCGAACACCGCCACCCAGATGAACGCACCGGAAACCTCGACGCGGCGGCCGAGCTTCTCGATGAGCAGCGCGCCGATAAGCGCTCCGAGCGGCGCGGCAAGCATGGTGATGGTGGTGGACAGCAGCGAGGTCTGCGTGGCCAGGCCGATGTTCTTCAGGATGGACGGGCCGAACGTGGTGTAGGTGTACTGCGTCAGCGACGTGCCGATGACCACCACGATGCCCAGGAACAGATTGCGCGCCAGATGCGCATCGGAATCCATGGCGCTCTTCTCGAATACCACCTGCTCAGCGGGCGAAATACCGGCTTCCCTCATCTCACGCTCGATGCGGGAGATGATCGTCTCGGCGTCATCGAAGCGGCCGTGCTGGATGAGCCAACGCGGGCTTTCCGGCATCGCCTGGCGCGCGATGCATACGATGATCGCCGCCACGCCGATGACCGCGAACACCAGGCGCCACGACTCCTGCCCAAGCGGGCTCCAAATGGTGATGAAGAACAGGCACAGGAACATGCCGATGGGCGAGCCGCAGTTGGCGATGGTCGAGCCGATGGCGCACCAGCGGCCGCGGCGCGCGACGGGCGCGAACTCGTTGATCATGCTGAAGCTGGTCACCAGCTCCGACCCCAGGCCAAGGCCCACGAAAAAGCGCATGGCTATCATGAACGTCATGTTCGGGGAAAGCGCGCCCAAGATGGTGGCGAAGCCGAACAGCAGCAGGTTGAATTGGAACGCCTTGCGGCGGCCGAGCTTGTCGCCGATAAGGCCGGCGATCAGCGAGCCGATGAACAAGCCCAAAAAGCCCGCCGACAGAAACGCCGCCGTCTGCTCGTTGGTGGCGAACCCGGTTTCGGTCAGCGTGCTCTTCACGCCGCCCGCCAGGTAGACGTCCATGGCGTCCACGAACACGCCGGCCGAGGTCAGCGCCATCACCTTCTTGAACGTAGCCGTCGGTTGCGTGGCGTCCATGCGATGCATGAGCTGCGCGGCGCGATCGACGCCTTCGCCCGCCTGCCCGCCTGACGCGGTCTCGTCTGCTTGCGACATATCTTCCCCTTCTGCTTCTGCCTGCAACCGAAACGAAAAAATCCGCACGAGGGCATGCACGGCTAACAACAATGCGGTTAGCGTGCAGCCGACGAGCGGATTCATCGTTCTAGGTTGCGGACTCCTTGCCGATGGCCGAAGGATCGCTTCGGGCATCGGCAAGGAGCCTGTTTCGTAACACCTATCGTTCTACGGCGCTAAATCATACTACTTCGCTTTGGGTTTGGGATTTTCCGCAGGCGAACCCGGGAGATAAGACACAAACCCGCCACACAGCAGGGCCGATGGAGAAGAAGCCGCAACGTAAACGAATCGCGTTTCGCCGCCCGGGCTCCAACTCGCGCGCCTCGCCCGCCGCCTTTCCCCGATAACCATCGTTCGGAAATTCGGATATCCGGGCTATCTGGTTTCACGCGCACTACACCGAATTCTCCGGTAAACTATTCACCTGGAAATAATCCCTAGAAATATAGTATGGCTTACCGCCGGATAGCGAAGAAAGGGACGCCGCTTCATGAACGACTCAAGCTTCGAGGCCATGGCGCAGGAAATCGACGGCCTACTCGGCATCGACCAGGCAAAACACTCCGATTGGCATGCGGACTCCATCGCCGTGCGCGGGTACGAGGGCATCGACGCGCGCACCGGGTCCATCAGCTACCCGCTGTACCAGTCGGCCACGTTCGCGCACCCCGCCTGGGGCGAATCGACCGGCTACTGTTATTCGCGCTGCGGCAACCCCACGCGCCTTGAGCTCGAGAACACCATCGCGCTTCTGGAGGGCGGGAAGAAATGCATGGCGTTCTCGAGCGGCATGGCGGCCATCGCCACGCTGCTGAAGCTGCTGCGCTCGGGCGACCGCGTGCTCGTCAGCGACGACCTGTACGGCGGCACCTACCGCCTGTTCAGCAACATCTACACGCAATACGGGCTGGAATTCGGCTACGTCGACCTAACCGACCTCGAAGCCGCCGAGGCGGCGTTCACGCCCAACACCCGCCTGGTGTTCCTGGAAACGCCCACCAACCCCACTATGAAGGTCGCCGACATCCAAGCGCTCGCCGACCTGGCGCACAGCCGCGGCGCGGTGCTGGCCGTGGACAACACCTTCCTCACCATGTATTTCCAGAAGCCCTTCGAGCTGGGCGCCGACGTGGTGGTGTACAGCGGGACGAAGTACCTGTGCGGCCACAACGACGTTCTGTCGGGCTTTCTGGTGCTGCGCGACGACAGCCTGCTCGAGCCGCTGTTCAACGCCACCATGAGCGAGGGCAACCAGCTCAGCCCCTTCGACAGCTGGCTGATGCTGCGCAGCCTGAAGACGCTGGGCGTGCGCCTGCGTCAACAGGAGGCCAACGCCAAGCGCATCTGCAAGGCGCTGAAGGCGAACCCGCACGTCACGGACGTGTTCTACGTGGGCGACCCCGACCATCCCGACTATGCGCTGTCGAAACGCCAGACCGCAGGCTTCGGCGCCATGATATCGTTCAAGACCGACACGCATCGGCGCGCGATCGATGCGCTCGAGCGCACAAGGCTCATCCTGTTTGCCGAAAGCCTGGGCGGCACGGAAAGCCTGATCACCTACCCGCTCGTGCAAACCCACGGCGCCATCCCCGCGCCCATGCTGGACAAGCTGGGCATCGACGACCGCCTGCTGCGCCTGTCAGTGGGCATCGAGGACGTGGAGGACCTGCTGGCCGACCTTGACCAGGCGCTCGCGTAAAGCGGGGCGGAAAGCGGAACGGAGAAGGAAATGACGAAGTACGATTTCGAGACCATCATCGACCGCCGCGGCACCGGGTGCCTGAAATGGGACGCATGGAGCCGCCGCGGGCATGCCCCCGACGACCTGCCGCTGTGGGTTGCCGACATGGACTTCAAAACGGCCCCGGCCGCCATCGAGGCGCTCGCCGAGCGCGTGCAGCACGGCGTGTTCGGCTACACCATGGCAACGGACGGGTATTGCGAGGCAGTGCAAAGCTGGTTCGAGCGCCGCCACGGCTGGCGCCCCAAGCGCGAGTGGCTCGTCATGACGCCGGGCGTGGTGTTCGCCCTGGCGGTAGCCGTCAACGCGTTCACGCAGCCAGGCGACCACGTGATCATCCAGCCGCCCGTGTACTACCCCTTCCGCCTGATGATCCAAGACAACGGCCGCAAAATGGCCGCAAGCCCGCTTTTGTATGAAAACGGGCGCTACACCATGGACTACGAGGGCTTCGAACGCCAGCTGGAGAAGACGGGCGCGAAGCTGTTCATCCTGTGCAACCCGCACAACCCCGTCGGCCGCGCTTGGACCGCCGACGAGCTGCGCCGCATCGGCGACATCTGCCTGCACCACGGCGTCACGGTCGTGGCCGACGAGATCCATGCCGACTTCGCGCGCCCCGGCTTCAAGCACGTGCCGTACGCCTCGCTCGGCGATTCCTACGCGCGACACGCCGTGGTGTGCACGGCGCCCAGCAAAACGTTCAATCTGGCCGGATTGCAGCTGTCCAACATCTTCATTCCCGACCCCGACCTGCGCGCGGCATTCAAACGCGCCCGCAACCGCACGGGCTACGACGAGCCGAGCGTGCTCGGCATCACGGCCACCCAGGCATGCTACGAACGCGGAGAGGAATGGCTCGACGAGCTCAAGAAAGTACTCGACGGGAACTACGCGGTGCTGCAGGCAGCCGTCGACCGCATGCCGGGAGTGAGCCTGGTGCCGCTTGAGAGCACGTACCTGCCGTGGCTGGACTGCAGGGGCCTGGGCCTGGATGACGCCGGCATCAAACGCCTGGTGGAGCAGGACGCGAAGCTGTGGCTTGACCTGGGCACCATGTTCGGCCCCGAGGGCTCGGGCTTCGTCCGCATGAACCTGGCAAGCCCGAAGGCCCTGATCGAGCAGGCCTGCCACCGCCTGGAACAGGCGGTGGCCAAGCTGGCGAAGTAGCCGCGTGAGCTGCAACAACGGCAGACGCCGGGGCAAGCGGCGGGGCGGAAAGCGAAAAAGGCGCGAACGGGGCAAACTCGCCCACGTTCGCGCCTTTCGCAAGCTTAACCCCGCCGGCAACCGCGCCTACCGCGCCAGCACCGGCACGCAGACGCGTTCGCGCAGGCCGCCGTCCAGCTCCACGTCCACCACGCGCGCATCGGTGCCGTAGATGCGCGCAAGCATCTCGGTGGTGATGCACTCCGCCGGGGTCCCCTGGGCCAGCACCCGCCCCGCGTCCATCACGATGACGCGATCGGCGCAGAACAGCGCATGGTCGGGGTCGTGCGTGACCATGACCACCGCCTTGCCCATGCGCGAGAGCATGCTCATCCGCGACAGCACCAGCTGCTGGTTGCCGAAGTCGAGCGCCGCCGTGGGCTCGTCCATGACCAGCACGTCGGCCTGCTGCGTGAGTGCGCGAGCAATCAAAGCCAGCTGTTGCTGGCCGCCCGACAGGTTCGTGTAGGCCTTCTCGGCAAGCCCCACGATCCCCAGAAGCTCGAGCGCCTGATAGGCGATCTGCCTGTCGCGCGCAGTGGTCTGCGCCAGCTTGTTGATGTAGGGCGTGCGTCCCATGAGCACCACGTCGGCCACCGAGAACGGGAAGGGCGGCGTGTGCGCCTGCGGAATGTAGGCGAAATGCCGCGCCCGCTCATGCTCGGACATGCGGGAAAGCGGCTTTCCCTCCACCAGCATCTCCCCGTCCGCACAGGGCAAAAGCCCCATCATGGCTTTCAGCGTGGTGGTCTTGCCGCAGCCGTTCGCGCCGATGATGCACACGAACTCGCCGCGGTCGACGGAAAACGACACCCCATGAACGATCTCGACCGGCTTCTTCTTGCCGTATCCGCATCGAAGGTCGCGGACCTCAAGCACCGCCATCAGCGCCACCCCTTCATATTATGTTTGAAGATGACCACGAAAAACGGCACGCCGAGGATGGCGGTCAGGATGCCGATGGGCACCTCCACCGTCATGGCCAGGCGCGCGATGTTGTCCACCAGCAGCAGGTACACCGCGCCCACCACCATCGAGCACGGCAGCAGCACCTTATAGTTCGGGCCCACGATGGCGCGCGCAAGGTGCGGAATGACCAAGCCGATCCAGCCCACAATGCCCGCCACCGCCACCGACGCGCTCGTGATGAGCGTGGACGCGAAGATGACCAGCAGGCGCGTGCTGCGGGTTTTCACGCCCATGGCGCGCGCCTCCTCGTCGCCGAAGGACAGCACGTTGAGCTTCCACGACTGCGACATCAAAATGGCGAACCCGATGAGCATGGGCAGCAGGCTCACCAGGAAATCGCCCGCATTCACGTTGGAGAAGCTGCCCATGAGCCAGAACGTGATGGTGGGCAGCTTGTCGTCGGCGTCGGCCAAGAACTTCACCATGGACATGCCGGACTGGAACAGCGTCGACACCAGGATACCCGCCAGCACCAGGCCTAACGTCGGGTCATAATCCACCTGCCGGTTGAGCCACACGGCCATGCCCACGGCCAACATGCCTCCCAGAAACGCGAACAGCTGCACGTACTCGCCTGCCAAACCCCACAAAAGCGCTAGGCACGCGCCCAGGCTGGCGCCCGCCGAGGCGCCCAGAAGGTCGGGCGAGGTCAGCGGGTTCTTGAACATACCCTGATAGCTGGCGCCGGCCACGGCGAGCGCCGCGCCCACCAGCATGACCACGCCCACGCGCGGCAGGCGGATGCGGAACAGCACGCGGTCCATCTTCGGGTCCACGTTCGCCGGGTCGAAAAAGTGCGCCCAGAACGTCTGGCACACCTCCACAGGCGTCATGGCGTACTTGCCCATCATGAACGAGAAGAAGAACGCCGCAACCACGGCCAGAAGGATGAGCAGCTTGACCTTGAGCGACACCTTCGAGCCGAAGGTCTTGTCGGCGGCCTCGCGCACCGCGGCGTCGTCGGTATCGGCGCGGGCGTCGATGCTGCCGAGCAGCTGCCCGACAAGCCGCTCCTCGCGAGCGGACGCCTCGACCGCGGCGGGCGCCGCGTCCGCGACGCCATCGCGCGCGCCCGGCCACGCCGCCGCGTCGTCCGGCAACTCCCGTCCCCTCGCGCCCGTTTGCGCCCCGGACGCTTGCGCGGCCACTAGTCGGCCCCGTTCGCGCGGGCGTTCTTCACTGCCTCGCCGGAAGACGCCGAGGAGCCTCCCGCCGCGGCGCCGCTGGCCGCCTGCACCGAGCCGGCGGCAGCCGACGACCCCGCGGACGCGGAAACGGATACCGATGCGCTCGAGCCCGATTCCGCGGAGGCGCCCTCGGAGCCTTCGGCCGCGCCGTTTTCCTGCACCAGGTACAGCTTGCCGGTGTTCGGGTCCTGGTACACCTTGCCCGCGTCGATGTAGTACGAGCCGCCCGATGTCACGTCCTCGGGCATCTGCTCGGGGTCGACCTCCTCCATGCTCGACTCGTCAACCTCGTCCATCGTCGTGGTGGCGATGTTCCAATGCAGCATGAGCATGACCAGGAAGCCGCAGGCCAGAACCAGCATGCAGTCGACCATGTTCACGATGTAGGCGGACGGGTTCACGTCCTCGCCCATGTCCGCGCCGCTGCGGCGAAACGAGCTACGGCGAAAATCGCGATGCATGCTACTCGCCGCCCTTCGCCGTCGCCGGCTCCGCGGCGGCCTCGGGCGCGGCATCGGCACCGGCAGCCGCAACCGTCGCGGGCTGGGCCTTCGCCGCACGATCCGTCTGCTTGAACTCCTCCATCGGGTCGCCGTCGTAATTCGCCGGCAGCTTCACGCCCGCCTTGCGCGCCTCGGCGGCCTTATCAAGCACGCACGTCATAAGCGACTCCAAGGCGCCCAGGTACTCGCCGTACCAGCCGCTGCGCACCTTCGACACGATGAGGGAGACGACGGCGCAGGTCAGGCCGCACACCGTTGCGTCGAACGCCACCGTCAGCGACTGCGACAGCAGCGTGACGTTGTTCTGGCCCAGCGCCACGATGCCCGGGCCCAGCGGGATCAACGTGCCCATAAGGCCCAGAAGCGGCGCGATCTTGGAAATGGTGTCGGTCCAGGCCAGGCGGCGTTTGCAGATGCCCTCGGCTTGGGTGATCTGGTTCTGCGCCAGCGCGAACAGCGGCTCCTCTGGCAAACCCATGTTGCGGGCCGCCGTGATGAGCGCGGCCTTCTGGTAGCGCAAAAGCTGCCCGTCGGAGACCACCTGCGCCACGTCGCCATATCCGGCGTCGTTGATCTGGTTCACGATGCGCGGCATGTTCTGCTTGAAATGGCGGCGCTCGGCGAAGAACTCCACGATGACCGCGCCCAGGAAGAACAGCGTCACGGCGATAAGCGCCACGATGAGCACCATGACGGGCGTGAGCAGGCCCTGCGCTATGTCGTGCAGGATGTCGGGAAGGTAGGTGTCGTTGTACAGGTCCACGGGTCTCTCCTTTTATCTAGCGCTTGCCATACGGCGGATAGCTGTTGCCTAGCAGGTCCTTCGCCTGGTCGTCGGTGATATCGCACCAGTACAGCAGGCTGTAGAACCGCTTCACTTCCTCGACCATGTCCACATCGTAGCAATCGGGGTAGAGCATGTTCGCCACCCACTGCAGGCCCAGGAAGCGGTTGACCCCCGGCGGGCGGTCGCACCAGGCGAACGGCGCGTTGGGCATGGTGTACACGCGCCCGTCGCGCACGGCGCGGATGACGGCCCAGTCCGAGCTGGTGCGGATGATCTCATCGGCGCCGCCGCGGATAACGTCGTCCCACGCGATGATGACCTCGGGGTCCCACTGGATGACCGACTCCAGCGACACCGACGACATGCCGTAGCCGCTGGTGGACACAGGCACCGCGGCCACGTTGCGCGCGCCGGCCTCGGCGAACGTACGCGCATGCAGCGACTCATTGGGCTCTGAGGCCAGGCCGAACGGACCCTCGGCGTAGTACAGCGACACCTTCTGCTCATCGGGGATGTCGCCCACTGCGGCGCGCACGTCGTTGTAGATGCCCTCGCAGTACGCCGCGATCTTCTCGGCGCGGGCGGTCTGACCCATGATGTCGCCGATGAAGCGGTACGCGTTCATAACGTTGGCGAACGACCCGTCCACCATGACCACGGGGATGCCCGTCTGGTCCTGCAGGTTGTTGCAGGTGGAGATGTCGGAGGAGGAGATGGCCACGGCGCTGACATCGAACACCAGCTGGATGTCCTCGGCCATGAGCATCTCCAGGTCGATCTCGCCGCCGCCGGCAAGCGAGCCCATGTACTTGAGCTTGTCCATATCGTCGGGCAGATACTCCAACTCCTCGTCGGTGAACTGGTAGGCGCAGCCGCCCTGCAGCTCGGGCGCCAGGCTGAACACGTAGATCTCGGCCAGGCCCGAGGTGAAGTAGATGCGCTCGAGCTTGTCGGTGGTCGGGATGACCACCTCACGGCCCGCATGGTCTACCACCTTGCGCTCGCCGCGGAAGAAGGCGTCGCCGGCCTCGGAACGGCACCCCGTCAGCGTGGACAGCGCGCCGGGCAGCGCCAACGTCAGCGCCGCCGCGCCGCCGAACTTGATGAACGAGCGGCGCGTGATGCCGCCCGATGCGGATTGCTGGTTCTTTTGCAACGTTCATTCCCCCTGTTTCGTTGCGGATAACTTCGATCGAAGGCTAGTCGATGGAGATCTGGCGCGGGTCGTAGCCGTCGAGCAGCGCCGCGGCCAACATGGCGCGGTCGTCGATGGCCCACGTGCCGTCGGAGCCGCGCGTCACCGGGACGGCGATCTCCAGACGGTCGGTACCCACTTGGGCATTTTCCACGACGGCGGCGAAGCGCTCGTTCGCATAGCCGTCGCGCATGGCGTCCGCGCCATCCGCCAGCGCCTGATCGCGCGCCTGCTCGAGGATGGGCAGCACCTCGGCCATGCGCTTGGCGCTGAACGCCACGTGCACCGTGGCCGAATCGCCCTGCACATCCACCCCCGCGACCTCGACGTCCGCACCGTCGAAGTACCATTCGCAGAACGCATCCTCGCCCACTCCATAGTCCTGCGGGCAGAAGAACACGCTGGAAAGCAGCTCAGACGCCGTGCCGTTTTTCCAGGCGAGCCCGGAGGTGACGGACGTGACGGCGTCCTGGGCGCCCGTCTCCTGCGACGCAGCGCCGCTGCACCCCACCATGCCTGCGGACGCGATCAAAGACGCAGCAAGGGCCGCGGCGCACACCTTCCCGCGCACGAACGAGACGAAGCCGTGCGTCCTTGATTCCATCTGCAACATGTGCCGTTCCTTTCTCGTGCGACCCCGCGGCATCGCGCCGCGGGGCCTTCGTTTCAGCAAGGGCGGCCCATAGGTTCGGGCCGCCCGTTCGCCGGCGCGGGGAAACCGATCATCCGGCACCCCGCGCCGGCAGCGAGCCTAACGGCTCATGCGACGGCGGGCGAAGGCCGCGACGATCGCGGCGACGACGATCGCGCACGCCGCGGCGACGATGCCGCCGAGCACGCCGTCGCCCGTGGGCACCAACGCGGTCACGTTACCCGCAGCGGGAGCAGCGCCCACGGCAGGGGCGGCGCCCGCCTGCGGGGCGGCAGCCGCACCGGTGGGGCCGCTCGGTCCGATTTCCTGATCGCTCGGGACGAACGCCGCGGGCGCCTTCGCGATGGCGAACGTGCCAGAGGCCGTGCCGGCGTAGTTGCCCTTGAACGTGACCGTGTAGCCGGCCGTTCCCACCTCGACGTTGTTCGCGTACGCCACGTCATAGTCGACGCCGGCGGCCAACGTCACGCCGTTGTACACGACGGTCAGAGCGGGCTCGAGCGCCGCGCCGGTGTAGATCTGGCCCGGAGCGGTGATGGTGACCGCATCCTTCGCCAGGTTCTTCGGGGCGACCTTCACGGCAATCTTGACGCTTGCGGCGTTGTAGTTGTCCGCGTCGGCCGGAACGAAGTGCACCGTCATGCAAGCGACCCCGGACTCGGAGACCTGCGGCATGCGCTGCGGTTCGTCCCAGGCAAACGTGCCGGCGACGCTCGCCGTACCGCCCGCAAGCGAGCTCTCCCCAAGCGTCTGGCCGAACACCAGGTCGGTTGCGGAAGGAGCCGCCGCGATGACGGGCGTCGCCTTGTTAACCGTCAGCGCCACCGTGCGCCTGACCGTCTTGGTGGCGGAATCCCAACCATCGACCTTGGAGTAATCGGTGGAGGCCAGCTGCTCGGCGGTGGGGGCGAACACCGCGTCATAGGCACCGCACTTCACCGTCGGGACCGTGGAGCCATCGGCCCACTTCCAACCGGAGGGAAGCTTGATGCCCGCAAGCGTGGCCGTCGGGTCGTAGGTCACCGCATCGAGCACCGGGCTGGCAAGCTTGCCCACAGCCTTCGTGCGGACATTCAGCGGCTCGGACACGGCATCGGCGTAGTTGGGCAGACCGGACACCTTCGCGTACACGTAATAGGCGGTATCTGCGTCCAAGCCGGCGAAGCTTGCGGAATCCTGCCATGCAAGGGCCGAGGCATCGGCGCTTGCAGAGGACGAGATCGCGTACTGCACCGCCGCGGCGGTTTCGCCGTCCACCGCCGTCCCAGGCTTGGCCTGGGCCGTCACCGTCACGGAGTTGGAGGAGGCATCGAAGCCCTCGCCGACCCACGCGATGGAGTTGGGGGCTTTGTCCACCACTAGGTCCACCGGATCGGTGGTCGCGGAAATGGCTTCGCCCTTCGCGTCCTTTGCGGAAACCACGCAGTACACCGTATAGGTGCCTGCGGGCTTGCCGGCGGGCAGCTCGTAGGTCGCCGACGTTGCGCCCTCGATGGGCGTGCCGGCAACGCGAGCGCGCGCCGCGGCATCGACGCTGTACCACTGGTAGGACACGTCAGTCAGGCCGCTCATAAGCTTCGCATCGACGGTCGCCGCGATATCGCCCTGCTCGTAACCGAACACGCCTTCGCCGCCCTTGACCTCTGCGATCGAGATCTGCTGCTGGAACACCAGCTTCGTGAGACCCGACCAGAAGCGGTTGCCGCCCGCGGCGCCGTCCCAGGCGCCCATGATGCTGACGATGCCGGAGCCGGAGCCCATCTCCTGGGCGCCCTCGAGCGCCTCGGAGACCGTGGTGCCGCTGCCCTTCGCGTAGGCCAGCATGACGCCAGCAGGCAACGTGCCGTCGGATTCGCCGAGCACGGCGTCGCTTTCGGCGTTGGGATACCACTTGCCGGCGTTGGCATCGTCGAGCGTTCCGTTCCAAGCCTTCGGGCTGGTCTTGTCGAAGAAGAGCTTGTCGCTGCCCGAGACGTCAAGGCCCAGGTTGGCGATCAGATCGCTGAACGTGATATAGTCCGTGGAACGGTAGACGTTCCACTTTCCGCCCTTGTAGTACTGGCCGCGCGCCTCACCGTCCGCCTTCCAATTCAGCAGGTCGGCGTAGCTTGCGTCCTTCGATGCGATGACGTTGCCCTCGGCGTCCTGCGTCTCGACCGTCAGCGCGGTAGCGGCGTTGCGCGTCACCTCGACGGTGGCCACGTTGCTCCAGAAGCGGTTGCCGCCCGCGGTGTTGTCACACACGCCCATAAGCTGCAGCGGTGCCTTCGACGTGTCCAGCTTGGCGTCGGAGGACT
>OKVV01000353.1_pt1 | contig 30545 bp, 32 predicted proteins | sample 1606871 | NCBI WGS metagenome assembly OKVV01 (sample SAMN03281011, study PRJEB24777) | human gut metagenome | isolation source: fecal sample PR176 from 1 month old male Indian infant, caesarean delivered... | place: Singapore | collected 2006-01-13
GGATAATGAAGAAGATTGTACGTGGCGTGAACAATTGGGAAAACAATATGCTCATATTTTTTGTAGAGAACAATTACTCAATTATATTGGACGTACAACAAGTAGTGTAGAAAAAGCTGCCAAAGCAATCGATATTTTCTATCAGATAAAACGAAAAGGAAAAGAGAGAAGAAGTATTACAGAAAATCCAATCGATGCACAACATTGCGGTAAATCGAAAAAGAAAGCAAGGGGAGGGGAAAGTGGCTGTAACACCCATTCACTAGGCGATGCGTTTTCTTTGTAATGATTGGTGCAGTGGCAAGCATGGTGTTTATCATTAATGGGTAGGGTATGAAGTCCCCACGTCAGAAATGAAAGGCGTTTGGACTCCTCGGACCGTCACTAAAAAACGGTTCAACCACAAAACAAGAACGAAGCCAACAAACCTGTCGGCAAACAAGCAGACACGTCAACATCAGAGAAGTCGACAACCACAGAATTAGCGAACGGAAAAGATGCAAGCAATAAAATGGCGGTATGAACTCAAACAACCTAGGGTAAACGAAGGTCGAGCTGGGACGAGCGACACAAATGAAGCAACAGATACTTCTGGTGGGGAGGGGAAAATCCGACTTAATCAATAGATTTGTTCAATCCAATAGAAGAGCATACTAAACCAACCACTCCAAGTCAACCGGCTGACAGCAAGCCTGTAGAAAAACCAAGCGCACCAAATCAACCCACAAAGCCAGCAACTGGTACTAAAAATACGAATATAAGTGAAACGTGTCATTATTGCGTTATCAACACGTCCTTATCAGAGAATCTTACCCAGACTTTGCAACAATCGGTAATAGTGGTATGTTTTTGTAAGTGTCTAGTATTTAGTTAGGATTGCAAAATAAGAATTTAGAAGTAAGAGGATAGAGAAATTTGTCCTCTTTTTTGTTGTCTAGGCGGAGCGGGAGACCAATGAAACAAGTATCCGAAATGGTCGGTTTAAAGGTTCGATTCCTTGTATTTGTATAGAAGCTAGAAATGGATTCGAAGGTAAGTTAATTGATTCTCCTTTCAACTTATCAGTATAGTTTCCGCCAAATCTTTATTGATGACTATACTGAGCCGCAGGTATTCAGATGTTCCGACATTGGCGAGTACGGGTTCGACTCCCGTTGCCTGCGTACAAAATTTTATAGGAGATTTTCCTATTTCTCTTGGCGGAAAAGATAAAAATCTGAAAGGAGACCATGACATGGCAGATATTACAGTGAATCAATTAGCTACTCAAACTTTTTATCAAATTCCCCAAATCTTTATGACACGGACAGAACGAATCAAAGATCAAACAGGAAAAGTCATCAAAAAGATTCGATATACGAGCGATTACGCCCAATTATCCAATGACGCAAAATTGGCGTACGGCGCATTGTACAATCGGTGTCAGTTATCGATTCGTTCTTACGAATCTGGAAAACATGATTTTGTTGATGAATGTGGTTCAGTTTTCTTGATTTATACTGTCGAAGAATTAATGGAGTTGTTAGATAAGTCGAATAAGACGATCACAAAGATCAAAAAAGAATTAAGACAGAAAAAACTTTTACGAGAAGAAAAGCAAGGATTAAACAAACCCAATCGACTTTATCTTCAGTTAGTTGAAGCTGATCATCAAATTATTGAAGAATATGATTCGAATAATTGCTTAATAAAACGACTTGATTATTTTGGTAATGAACTTTCTCTTCCAAATAAAAATCATTATAGAGAAACAGAAAAAACGGTTGAAACCATTGTGGGACAAGGACGTGTAAATTTTTCACGTGTAGAAAATACACGTCTTGACGTGAAAAATTTACACACTAGTAATACTTACTCTAGTAATACTGAAAATAATAACGATACAAATCGATACGAGAAACCAACAAAGACTCCTCTTTCAGAAATCTCAGAAAAAGAAGCAATAAAAATGGGGGATTTTCCATTTTTTACGGAACGAACAATTGACTTACTTTCTTTTTTTGGAACAGATGCAAAAAGAATGATTAATAAAATTTATGTTGCGAAACGAAAAGTAGAAAAAGAGTATGCGGATATACTAACCATTCATTTTCGTCTTTTGTCACGATTGAATGGAGAACTTTGGGCACAAGATTTAGAACACGAAGTAGAGAAATTTATTTTTAAATATCGTACCAGTTGCCATGAAGGAAAACCGATTCATGATATATTTGCTTATTTTTATCGGATGATGACTCAGTTCTGGAAATTAGTGTTGTTGGCAGAAACGGTTGTTTCTTTTTCTGAAATTGAATCTTTGAGACAAAAACTTTTAGCAAATGAATTGACAGAACGAAGTGTGATTCAAGCTATTTTTCCTGATAAATATACACTGCCACAATTGGATCAAGAGTTGATTAATTTACGTAAAATAGCGCTGGAGCGTGTGAAGGAGGAAAATAATGTTTCGAAACACGAATCGACGATGTTATAACGGGTACCATGTACCACTTGAAACGATGAGATATGCCAGTTGGCCACCTACTTATGTTGAATGTGATTGCGGAAATCTAGCGAAACATATCGTGCATTATAGACGCTTGCCTTGCGGGACACCACATTTCGCTCAGACATGGATTTGGGAATGTCCAATATGTGGACAGAAATATCGTTTACCTAAAGGCTCTTTCGAGTTTGAATCGATTAAGTAGAAAGAGAATATCCAAAATGGTATAGATCAGAAATAAGCAGAGTATAACCATTTTACGGTATTAAAGCAATTGTCGAAAAAGGAGATAAAAAGTATGAGGAGAGAACAAGAGAAAATTGAAAAACCAGTTACACGAGCAAAAAATCAAAGAATTTTTCGTATGACAGACATTCAACATTTTGGTGCAGAGTGTTATTGTTTCCCTGTATTTGAAACAGTTTCTATTCCGGAAGAAAAGACGCGTATCCTTCGGCGTTTACGAAAATTTCGTGTTGATGGCAAAAACGTTGTAGAATTTGAAGTATACATGGAAGGATTAGAGCGCAAACAGTATGAGAAACAAATCTTCCCGTTGAAAGCTATTTATCCAAATATCAAATGTGTAACCAATATCTATGGGAAAACAATCGCACGTCGGGTGAAACTAGGGCAACCGTTACGTTGGCTGCTTCCAAAAGGGAATCAGAGTGAAGATTAAAAAACTGAATAGACAAACAAAATACTTAATGTTCTCTTTTTCGATGTACCTTAACATCTAATCAAAGGAAACAAGGAAAGCCTTTGGACACTTGGAAAATCCATGGAGAACTTAGTGATCATAGTGGACTTGGAGAGTCCGCGGCTAAAGTTAGGGCATACTCGCTAGACCTTTTTTGAACTCAACGTCAGTTCTCTTTTACGTAAGTACAACAACGAATTGGCGCGTATGAGTCCATGCTATAGGAGCTAGGAACGGAAATGAACGAAAACGATGAGGGTTTTCGGTAAACCATGGATGGCACAAGAATGAAGATTGTGGGAATTGGGACTAATGATCGGCTATAGCGCCTTATCTAATCAGAACCGCTACTAAGGGGATAAGGTTACGTACATTTGTGAAATAGAAAATCAGATCTTCAGTAATGAGGAGATCACTTAGGAAAAGTTTTTTAAAAGACTTGTTTCTAAGCGTGTGCGGTAGTACATGTAGACACTTGCCAGGATAGCAAATGATTTGCAGGAGCATTTACCGTTGTCTACTAGGGTTCTGGATCCGGACGCCATAATCCAGTCGAATACCCGTTAGGGTAGATCGAAGAAGAGAACAGAGAAAATTAATGGTTTCCATAGGACGGAAAATAGATGGATTAAAGAAGCAAGGGAGTGTTTTAATTTTTTACTGGAAGAAATTAGACTCTTCCCGATATTCGTAGGAGCCAGCATATTAGATGAATGAAAAGATAGAGTGGGAGAAAGAACATGGATATTGTAGAAAGAAGAGCGGATACGATATCAAAATAATCAGAGAAAACACGGATACCATCAGTGATAAAGAAATGCTTTTAGCAGAGCTGATAAATGATGAACTGTTGAGGGAAGATATAACTTTTAATCAAAAATTACAAATTATAAAACGAGTGATGAAATTAGTTGAAATCCAAGAGCCTCTTACGAAAGAAGAACGATTTGAAATTGTTTGGGAATATAAAAACTTGTTTTCAATCTGGACAATTAACTTAGATACAGGCAAATCAGAAATTACTTGGAAAAAAGATGAATTAGAGCGCTACTGCAACATGTATGGAGTAACGCTAAAAGAGTTCATTAATTGGAAACTTGAAGATAATTAGTCAACGAATGATAGAAATTTCAGAAAGGGTGAAGTAATGTTAAAAGCCATGAAGTTAGAAAAAATAGGTTTTAATCACTCAATAAAACAAAATAATTTCTTTGATCATGAAGGTACTTCGTGGATTGTACGGGCTATCTCTGGAAATCGAATCAAAGCCCGGTATGTGAATGTTGGTGGTATAAAAGGATTTCAACATAACTTAATTGAGGCAACAGTAGTCGCACAAAAAACTGATACGTTTTTAAATGAGACTTAAAAAATGCAGAAACGGAATACATTGGTTTGCTCTGGAGTTAAACAAACGGCCTAGCGAACAAAAATTTCTATGACACCTTGAAAACTGAATAATCAAAGAAAGTAGGCGGTAGTATGAAGCGAAAATGTCGATCACCTGATGTTATTGGTAAGCGTAAAGTTTTGCGTTGGCCCGAATCAATGAAACGGTGTCGCTCACCTTAAGACCCTTGATGGGTGGTTCAATATTTTTTAACGTAAACGTTAAGTCTGTTTCATTATCAAGAGAAAGGGACGATTGAACCTGTATACCTTGTTTATTTTCCATTGTTGCTTGATTTTTATCTTTGTAAAAGACAGTGATGATTTGGCAGCTGCCTAAGTCCTCATAAGCTACGCCGAGTTGTTTTTTCAGGTCAGCATGTGTCGGCAAAGTCGTGTCTGTTTTTGACTCTTCTTTTGATTCTACTAAAACAGAAGGACTGCTGCTCGTTTTACTTTCTTTGGTTATCGTTGATTTTCCTTGAAGGGAGAAGGCGATTACAACTAAAAGAAATACAACAACACTTCCTAAAATACCGCCTATCACTTTTTTTCTAGTTGTCATGAGATGTCTCCTTTTCATTTATCTTATCTAAATATAACAAAAAAATTTTTTGGAAATAGTTGTAAAATAGTTGTAATGCAACTATTTTACGTGAAAACTATGTTTGTAAGATGAAAGTAGGGAGCATTATGCAAAGAAAAAATGCGGACAATAACCGTCAATCCCGAAGCAATAGATGATTTGAAGGAAATTGTCGAGTTATGGAAGCAAAAAAAGACATATGTTGGAAAATTGACACAAGGGCTTGTTACTGAGGAATTGTTCAAAGAAGAATTAAAAAGACTAAAAACTGAAAGTGAGGAAGGAAAAGATGAAAAGTAGCATTGTAAAAGGGTTAATTGTATCAAGCATTGCATTAGGTGGGGTTGTAATTGCTGGCCATGAAGCAAATGCAGCAGAATGGAAAGCCAACACGCCTGACCAAATTCAAATTGTCAACGGACAAAAAGAATACACGATGAAACTTGGAGATACGTTATGGGCGATTGGACAAAAAATTAATGTAAACCATGTTAAATTAGCTGAAATCAATGGGATTAACTTAAGTGCTGGGGAACAGTACCGCTTACCAGTTGGACGTGTCATTAGCTTTGAAGGTAATGTGGCAACCGTTAAAGAAAGTAATGGTCAAGTAGTCAGTCAATCAGTTATTCAAGATAAGGATAAAGTAGACGCTTCTAAACCAGCAGGAGAACCTGTCAACGGAGACCAAGCGCAAACGCCACAAAATAGTGGACAAACAACGACACCAGCACAACCACAAACTGGCAACCAAGATGGGACACAAGCAACAACACCTTCTGAAAATGGAGGTACAGGTCAAACTGAAACATCTGTGACACCAACAGAACCAACAACGCCAGTAGAACCTACTGAACCAAGCAAACCAACGGAACCTGAAAAACCAGTAGAACCAACTAACCCGTCAGAACCTGAAAAACCAGTGACACCAGGTAAAGATATGACGCCAGTTAATGTTGGAAACAGTGAAAAGATTTTTGATAGTGAAGCAGAAGCTATTGCTTATGGGGATAAAGAAATTAAAGATGAAAATAGTAAATGGTACTTATGGGGATATAGTACAACTGATTTATTAAACAAAGACAATGAAACAATTGGAAAATGGACGGTAGATTTCTATAACCCAGATAAAAATTAATGTGAGTTTAAAATAAGAAATAGTTAAAAAAGAAGACATTTGCTTCATGTCTTCTTTTTTTTGTGCCACAAAATAAAGAGAAAAGGAGATTTAGACATGAATAGTAAAAAAAGATTGTATTCATTTCTAAAGGGAATGATGCTTGTGTTGTTTGCGAATATGTTCCTATTTGGTGGGAATGCATTAGTAAACGCTGCTGAAACAACTGATTCAGCACAACAAACGACCCAAGTAAGCAATGAACAAGTAGTTATTCAGCAGGAACCAGCTATTAGCGAAAAACCAGCTGAACAAGCAACTACAGAGCCAACACAAGAAATTCCTGTTACTGGAAATGAAAAACAAAATATCGATGCGACGATCGGTGAAGAACAAAATGCTGCTGATAGCCCGATAATTTCAAGTGAGCCGGCAGCAGATGACAAGGAAGCTGAGCAACTAGCTGAACCAGTTGTAGGCAGTAAAGAAACTGAAAAACCCGCTGAGCCGGCAGTAGAAAGTAAGGAAGTTGAGCAACCTACTAAGCCGGTTGTAGGCAGTAAAGAAGCTGAGCAACCTGCTGAACCGACAGTAGAAAGTAAGGAAGTTGTAAAACCAGCAAAAGCGACTACAGATAAAAAAGAAGTCGTTAAGTCAAGAGCAAAAAGACAAGCCTTGCCACAACAAAAATTAGATGTAAAGTGGATTGATAAAGGGATTAACTGGATTGTCTACTCCGCAAAAGACCGTGAAAACTTCACAATGGATAGATGGGCAAAGTTCTATGTTAATGGAGAAGTTGCTTTCTGTATTGAGCCGAATAAAGAAGCTGCGATTGGTGCAATTCACACTGGTAGTGAATTATCTAGTTATATGAAAGATGTGAATCTTAGAAATAAAATTACCATGATTTCACATTTTGGTTTTATTAAAAACAAAGACCAATCCGACGAACAATACATTGCCACACAAATGATGATTTGGGAATTGCTTGGTGCGAAGTACCATACTATTTACAATGGTTTAGATTATGAATCAAGAAAAGCCAACATTCAAAAATTAATTAGTGAAGCAGAGAAAAGAACTTCTTTTCACAATCAAACTAAGGTCATTAAAATTGGTGATAAATTAGTTTTAACGGACACTAATAATACATTGAAAAATATGGAAAATATCCGTGTACCTAAAGGGGTAAAAGCCACTATTGATGGAAATAAACTTATTATTGTAGTTGACAAAACAGCACCTGATAACGCAACAGTAAGCTTAGACCGTATCAAAATTTTAGGAACACCATTAGTTTTTCAATCAGGGAATGCACAAAAAATAGGAGTATTACGCCCTACAGACCCCTTAAATAGTATTTTAAAACTACAAGTAATCAAAAATGGAAATGTCAAAATCGTTAAAGAAGATACTGAAACAGGAAATAAAGCCCAAGGAAAAGCAACTTTAGAAGGCGCTAAATATGGTTTATACAAAGAAGATGGAACAAAAGTTGCAGAAGTTACCTTAAAAAATGTGAATGGCAAAGTCCAAGCAGAAGTAAAAGACTTAGACCCAATCAAGTACTACTTCCAAGAAATCCAAGCGCCTAAAGGTTACACACTATCAACTGAAAAGTTATTTGTTTCTGTACCTGCTGGAGAAACAGCGGTAATTACTGCTAAAGACCGTGTCATCAAAGGAAACATTAATGGTTACAAAGTCGGAAACAAAGAGTTAGTCGCAACAACAAATTCTGATATTAAACCAAAATTAGCTGGTGTTGAGTTACAAGCAAAATCTAAAACAACAGGTAAAGTAGTCAAAACAACAACGGATAAAAATGGCTACTTTGAGTTTAAAGGTCTTGCTTATGATGACTACGAAATTTCTGAAACAAAAGGAATGGAAGGTTACAAATTGATTCAACCGTTTACTGTCACAATAGAAAAAGACGGTCAAACAATCAACTATGTTTTAGAAGATAAAATCATTGAACAAAAATTAAAAGTGGTTAAAGTAGACCAAGAAACAGGGAAAACCATTGCATTAGCTGGTACTCAATTCAAAATTTGGGATAAATTAGCAAACAATGGTCAAGGTGGCTATGTGTCAATGGCATTACCGAACGATACAGAGCTTTCAGACGTCTTTACAACGAATGAGAAAGGGTACTTTGTTACAACGGATACCTTAAAATACGGAAAAGACCGCTACGAGTTGCGAGAAATTAAAGCACCTGAAAAATATGTCTTAAACCCTACACCCTATGTCTTTTCAGTGACAAGCGATACAGATACGATTCAAGTAATCAATTTTGCGAACCGATTGGCCAAAGCGAATGTGGAAGTGTTTAAATACGACACCACAACCAATTTTGACCAAAAAACAGCGATTGCTGGTGTTGAATTTGACTTGTACAAAAAAGATGATAAAGGTACAACCTTTGTTGGTACATTCAAAACTGACAAAGACGGTAAAATCAAGGTCAATGATTTATTAGTCGGTGATTACTGGTTTAAAGAAGTCAAACCATTGGCAGGTTACCAAGCATTAGATAAAGACGTACCATTTACTGTAACCGTTGATAAAGACGGTACTGTGATTGCATTGGAAGTGGAAAACAAACGCATTCCACCAAAAATCGGTACAACAGCTATGGGGAAATACACAAACCAACAAAAAGTAAACCCACTAAGCAGAGTAACCATTACAGACGCTGTCAAATATAGCAATTTGATTGTAGGAAAAACGTATACTGTCAATGGCGTGTTAATGGATAAAGAAGCGTCTATTCAAGCAGGAAAAGACGTGCCTTTGTTGGTTAATGGAAAAGAAGTTACCGCAACTAAAGTGTTTGTTGCGGAAAATCCTGATGGAACGATTGCTTTAGATTTTGTCTTTGACGCCAGCGCATTAGCAGGAAAAGAAACAGTTGTATTTGAAAATGTTTATCGTGACGGACGTTTAGTCGCTTCTCATACAGACATTCACGACAAAGGACAAACAGTCCGTATTGTTAACCCTACGATTCATACAAAAGCAACAGGTCAAAATGGCGAAAAACAATTACAAGCTTTACCAAATCAAAAAGTGAAAGAATGGGTACAATTGAACGACTTAATTGTTGGACAAATGTACAAATTGTTGGTACAAGGCTATATCACACCTGATGGCGTGAAATTAGATGGCACTAGTGCTGAAAAAATCTTCAAAGCCGACAAGGAAACCTTAGAATTTTTATTTGAATTTTTGGTTGACGGAAGCAAACTTGAAGGCAAAGGGTTAAGCTTTGCGGAATGGTTAGAAGCTCAAGTTGAACCTGACGAAGAAAAACCAAGTAACGAAATCGAATTTGAAGAAGTGGCGAAACACAACGTTGACTTAACAAGTGAAGAACAAACCGTGAATTTTGTTAAAGTGCCAACACCTGAAAAACCACATGTACCGAATACACCTGAAACACCAAAAGAAGTGAAAACCAGTGCAATGTTACCTAAAACGGGCGAACAAACAACATTGTCAATCGTGATGACAATGTTAGGCGTATTTGTACTTGTTACTCTAGGAGTTATCGTTTACAAGAAACGCAAAGCATAAGAACTAAAAAGAACGCTGACTAATAATAAGTTGGCGTTCTTTTTTATTCTAGGAAAAGGACGGAAAAATATGGAAGCAACTTTACTAAGACAAGAAAGGTTTGACGTTATGAGAGAAATCGCAATCCAAGAGAAAGACCTTGCTTTGCAATGGCGTGGCGGCAAAGGACAATTATTGTACGTCAAACTGAAAAAAGCCAAAACACTAGAAGCAAGAGTAAACAACATTATTACACCAAAGAATATTCATGAAGTCGATACAATCAAAATTATACGAAATAATCGGACGTTCAATGTCAAAGTAGCTACAGAAAAAACAACCTATCGTCGTTCGTTTAGTGGAAAATATGACGCACCTGTTTTTTACATTGAAACGCCAATTACAAAAGCAGAGTACGAACGTATTTTCAATTCAAAATAAACGAATACAAAGGAGGAAATCGAGTGATTATTTTATCAGGAATCTTTCTACTTGTTGTAGGTGGCGTTGGGGGTTACCAGCTTGCCAGTTTTCCTAAGTGGGTAGAAATGCAGCAAAATAGAGCCATTCAAAATCATTTTCATGTGAAAGCCAATGAGTATACGTACTTTGTAGAAGGGATAGAAGACGGCTTTATTTTATCACTACAAGACACCGAGTATCGTATTAAATTTTCGAGCAATAAACCGTTAAAAGTGGTTTATGTTGAAGAACTTGCACCTGTGGAAGGGTGATAAACATGTGGATTGAATTTTCAACGGAGGAACAAAATCGGTCAGTCGTTGATTTACCAATGAAACAACGGCTTCCTTTGGTACAAGGAATTCCGTTATTAGAAGAGACCAGTCGAGAGCTTTTGGCAATCCATCAACAAGTAGTGATTGATTATTGTATTTATAACGAGAAAAACCAAGATTTAGCGACGCTTGAAGCGACATTAACATTGCCTGTAGAGGGTCAAACGATTGTCGAAGCCATTCAAGCACCTGTACGGGATAATGAGGAGGTTGATTCTGAAGACGCAAGAGCATTTCTTGCATTATTTGAAAAAAGTTTACCTAAAGATAAGCGAACACAAAGAACAAAAAGAAGGAAAACAGGAACAAACACCAAACAAAAAACGGCTAGTCAGGAACTGATTGTTCAAGCTCCTTACACAAGGGGAAGAACGAACGTCAAATTTGCGACGTTTCTTAAAGTCATGTTTCTATTTTTTTTACTACTGGGGGGATTTTATCTTGGAAAATCTGTTCAATCAGAACCTAAGATTCCAAGTGAAGTGAGCGAACAATTGAACAACTTGGAAAAACAAGTCCAACAACAAGCCAAAATTGATACATTCAGCCGCTTCTTTTTATCTAATTATTACACAGGAACAAAAGAAGATGACAAAGTACAAGAGAAAATCAAGCGTTTTGTTGACAAAGAAACATTGAAAGAGTTTCGAGGAACAGAAGAAAAAATCAAAAGTATTTTGCCTTGGGAAGTCAAACGTGATGGGTCGACTTGGCAGGTTTCTTACGTGATTAACCTACAAAATAACCAAGAAAAAATAACTATGCAGCAAGTGACATTTTCCATTAAGGAACAAGAGAAACAATACAGAGTAATGACAGTACCCAAAGAAGAATCTTTTGAAATCAATCAATAAACCCAAAATTTTAGGAGGAATTTTCATGAAAAAAATGATTTTAACCAGTTTATTTAGTGCAACCCTTTTATTCGGTTCAGTTGGAACCACAGTATTTGCAGACGAATTAGTCCCTACTGATTCAAGTACGCCACCAATTGAAGTGCCGACAGACCCTAGTACGCCCGTTGACCCGACGGAACCAACAACGCCTGTCGACCCACCTGTTGATCCCGTTGAACCACCTGTCACACCAACAGAACCAAGTGAACCTGAAAAACCAGTGGAACCAACAGAACCAACAGAACCAACAACGCCAACAGAGCCGAGCGAACCCGAAAAACCAACGGAACCAAGTAAACCTGTTGAACCTGAAAAGCCAGTCACACCAAGTAAACCAACGGAGCCTGAAAAACCAGCGAAACCTACACAACCTGACAAACCAGTAGATGTCGTTGTGACACCAAACGGAGAAATTAGTCACGGTGGGAATACTAGTCAACAGCTAACCGTACCCATTGAAACGAGTAATGTCAATGAAATCACCCATGTACCAACACCCAATACACCTATTACAACGTCAAACGGAGAATCAATTGTTGCCGTTCTTGATGGTACACCACTAAAACAAACAGAAGAAGGATTGAAACCCATTCAATCTGATTTTAAAGTGCTGCCTAGTGGAAACGTTGAAGTAAAAGGAAATGATGGGAAATTAAAAGTATTGCCAAAAACAGGGGAAGAAATGAATGTCTTTTTATCTGCCGCAGGCGGTATCTTATCTCTAGTATCTGGTTTTATCTTCTTTAAAAAACGTCAATCAATGAACAATGGATAATTCATAAGGAAGGAGCGGCGAGCCATGGGAAAGAAAAAACTCGTCTTTGGCTGTTTCCTTTTTTTACTCCCCTTTTTCTTGTTAATAGGGAGTGTCTTTTTGACCATATTAATGATTAGTGGGGGGTCAATGAGTAATAACTCAGACTGTATTACACCTAGTATGGACAACCCAGCTGACGGAACCACTATTCCCCAATCAATTGATGAATTTGTAAAAAGTCATAAAGACGCCTACATTCTTTCGTGGAAGGCAGGCGGCTTTTTACCGTCTGCCAGCATTGCGCAAACCATGGTAGAAAATGGCTTTAACTTTACGAATCCTTCGGGAACGTCATTTTGGCAAGCACACAACATGGGCGGGGTAAAAACGTCTAAAATTGACGATTTCCCACTCACTTTGGCTACATTTGGACGTGATTCTGTTGACATTACAGGAACAAAAGCGGGAACAAACGTCGGTGATAACACAGGCGGTGCTTACACGTGGTTTAAAGATTATAATGCAGGCATTGTCGGCAAAGCGGAGTTTATGGCACACCAAAGTCTTTACACAGGTGCTATCAATAATACTGATGGCTTAGGAACGCTCACGGCTATTTATCATGGTGGTTGGGCGACTGACCCAACCTATCTTATGAAACTAACAACAACCTACAACAATTTAGGGAAAAAGTTTCAATGGTTAGACCAAGAAGCGATTCAAAAACACGGGGCTGCACCTTACAAGAAAAAGGACGAAATACCTAGTATTCTTGATAACCTACCTAAGAACAACGGAGAACAAGCAAACGGTCAATCTAGCAACTGTGTTGTGGTTTCTGAACCGTCGGAACAGGTCACGGGAGAAAATTCCGCACCAACATTAGATGTTCCAGCGGAATACAAAGGGAAATTAACCCTGCCACCCCCCGATAATAAAAATTATGCAGGAAACAGTTATCCATTTGGACAATGTACGTGGGGGGCTTTTAATCGAATGGCACAAATTGGACGCCCAATTGAGTGGTTTTCAGGTGACGGTGGGAATGGTGGCTCTTGGGGCGCTTCTGCACGCGCAAAAGGCTATACCGTTGTAAAAGGGAAGCCTACTGTTGGTTGGGCTGCTAGTTTCTATGGCGGATTAGCGGGGTCTACGCCCCCTTACGGGCATATAGCCGTCGTGGAATATGTCAATCCAGACGGTAGTATGCTGGTTAGTGAAACCAATGTCGTAAGTAGTGGTTCTGGGACACGTTCTTGGCGAGTGATTAACAAAGAAACGGTCGCACAAACGGAATTCATTCAAGGAAAAGGAGGATAGTGTCTATGGGCAACTATGATTTTATTAGCAAAATTCTATGTCCCGTATTGCTGGTCATACTTGTTTTAGGTGGCTTTTGGGTGGTGTCTGAAAGGCAAGAACAAGGAAGGGAAATTCAACGGTACCAACAAGAGTTAGCTAAGCAAAAAGAAACGCTTGTTGAGAATGAACAACGCTTAGAAAAATTTTCTAAGCAAACAGAAACCGCACCAAAAGAAACAAGCAACGAAGGGCTGATTACTGCCACGAGTCAGCTGTTTTCAGCTGTTTTTGACTATCATTCAGACCGTGAAAAAGAAAGCGTCAAAGCAAGAAAGGAACAAGCGAGCGCCTATGCGAACCAACAAGCATTAAATGGGCTTTTTCCAAAAGACGCAGATACAATCACCCCTTCGGTCACAACGGTTTCACGTTTAGAAAGAGAGCCAGAAATCTATGTCATGGCGTCTGAAAAGCAGGAAATCAAAGCGTTAGTCATGGTTGAATATTCCGTAACGATTGCTGGTAGCAACGCTCAAAAAGGCACCTTTATGTATAAAGTATCGTTTGACCCTACAGCCAAACAATTTACTTCTGTTAAGAATTTAGGTGAAATCCATGTCCCTTAGAGGTAGAAGGGGTTATCTTCTTTTAGGAATAAGCACTTGTTTTCTGCTAGGAATTTTTTGGCTTGTGGTTTCTACAATACAGACAAATCAAGCCATTCAGCAACAAGAACTTGACCGAAGTGTTGTAACGATTGCCACAAATGAAGAACGGGCGCTTGTGTTCTACAAAGATGATTGTTCCGATTGTCAAAAGATTTTTCCCGAATTGTACAAGGAAAATTTAGCCCATGATAATCTGCTGTTTATTAATTTAAATCAACCAAAAAATAAAGGGTACATTGCTAAGTATCAGTTAGAAACTGTTCCGACCATTGTAACACCAAAAGGCAGATACGCAGGGACAGACACAGAGAAGATACAACAATTACTAAAATAATAATCTATACGAAGGAGTGAGTTCTATTGCACGAAGAAATAAATCAGTCAGAACGACGAGAACAACCGAAAGAAACAATCGCAACGACGTATGCGTACCAACGTCCAGCGATTCAAGCAGCGCTTTTTGTTTTGTGGCGGATTCATAACAAAGCGTACCAAGCAGGCGCTCGGTTATTTTATGAAGAAATTCACCAACACATTCACACGACAAAAGGGGCATATAAAGAAGCCTTAGCTTTTTTAGAAGGGGCAAGCGTCGTGGTGAATGAAGTCGTGGTGGAAAATAAAGTCCCAACGGTACTGATTCAACGCTACGGAATTCTTGAACATGACTGAACGAAAACCCGTATTCAATCCGCAAACAGTGACCAGTAAAAAAAGGTTGCAAAAAAAAGGGCAGTCAAAAAATAAAGGGTTGGCATTGTTTCAACGAAAAAAAAAGACAGACCCAAGTACACGAACGATACGCTTTGCGCCACGAACCGCACAAAGTGTCGTATCGTTCATGTTTTTTAGCTTCTTTTTGGTGATGTGCGTGGTTGTTTTAATGACCTTTGGTCGAGTAGATACCTTGTCAAGAATTGCTATGAGTAAGCAAGTGAATAAAGAAGAGTTGGTAACAAACGTCAATAATGCCTTAAAGGACACCGAACAATTACGCTATGAGGGCATGAAGTTAGCGGACCGATTATTTACGATTTCTCACAAAGACAATGGGAAAAAGTATTGGGAAGAACAGCTGGCACCTTTTTTGGCAACAGGTTTGAATCCTAATGATTTAGGCTTTAGCACGACAAGTGTTGACCGAATCGCTCGGAACGTTCGTTTTATTAAGATGGACACGATTGACGAAAAAGAAGCCCTGTATCGTTTATATTATGATGTTCGTTTTACAGAAGGTGATACGTGGCAGCAAGTACAAGTGATTCTTCCAGTGAGCTATGAAGGGCAAGAAATGAAACTGATTGACCGCCCATCATTTACGAATCTTGCGACAACAGAAGAAAAAAACACGAGTATCTACCAAGAAAATCGTTTTACGCCAAAAGGAAGTGACGTGAAAGACGAAGAAAAAAACAAAGTCACTGAGTTTACGCAACGATTTTTTGAATTGTATGTGTCTAATGATGAAAAGTTAGCTTTGATTACGAATGTTCAAGGACTCGGAAGGGCGGAATTAGTGAATGTCGAACCAAAACAAGTGCTAAAAATAAACAATGGCAATTACTACGTTCAAGGCGTTTACACGTTCGCTTTTGATGAAAGGAACCCATTAACGTCTAATTTTATGTTAGAAATTAAACCCACCAAAGAAAGTTATTATGTGACGAAAATGAATGGAGAGTGAAACGATGTTTGATTTAAAACCCATTTGGGAGAATTTATCCCAACAAGTGATTATTTTATTGGCGATTGTTGCCTTATTTTTGATTGTGGTAGGACTTGTGACACAAGGATTCGCTCGTACGATTTGTACAGTTCTAGGCGTGTTGGTGTTAATTGCTTTGATTTTAATGTTGTCTGATGCAGAAAAAATAGGGAATTGGATTAAGGATAAGGTATTTAACCCTAGTGCAGGCGTTATTCTACCACCGAAAGGAAGGATCGATGTATGGAGTACAACTATACAAGAGAATTTAAGCAGCCTATCAAGATTTATTCCATAAAGGGCTATGCAATCCCTTTAGCACCTAATGGCATACGGTTGGAACATCTCGTTGTCGGTGGTGTGTTTCTCTTTCTAACCTTGCTGATTTGGTTATTAGGCTTTATTGCTAAAGTGTCCTTTATCCAATCCCTTTTTACAAATTATTGGTTAATCGTGATTGCAAGCGTGGGCGTCCTTGTTTGGACGCTCTTTTCATTGAAATGGGACAACAAGAATTTTATTGATTACATTCTTGGACGAGGAAGCTACGTTCTACAGAAAAAAAAGCGGTACGAGCATGAGTTGTTCGTACCGTTTTTCCATGAAAAAGTCACCTACCAAGTCAAAAAGAAATGAGGTGATGGGGTGGCACTAAAAAAGAAGGAACCTCGATTAGCTTTTCCAGTGGAAGCAATGACAGAGAACTTTGTTTTTACAGAAACACAAGAAGTTTGGGTAGGCTACAAAATCGCCCACCAAGTTTTTCCTTTAAATGATTTAGATTTTTTTAAGGAGTACATTGAAGATGGGGAGGGAATCTTTGAACATGACAATTACGAATATCATTTAATGAATATTCCTGAATACTTTGACTTAGAAGACCATGTAGAAGAAACCATTGACAAACTCGTACGAGGAAGTTTTTCAGACCTTGGGGAAACTTATTTTCGACAAGCAGGAGAAATTTTGCAGGACGAAGTACAAATGAACCAGTACAACACGTATTTATTTGTCCGTTTTACTACACCTATTCAAGTAGCCAACCCTTTAGAATACGTTGAATTGTTTAAAGATATGTGTGGACGATTGATTCACCGTTTGACAGGGCAAAAAGTGCCAAGAAGTGTCCTGTTATCAACGTTTCGCAAAGCAGAAAAACAATTGTACAATGACTTAGCGAATTACAAACAAATCGAACGTTTAGATACAAAAACAATGGGGCGTCTTTTTTATTATTTCTTCCACCGTGCAAATACACGCTTACCACAACGTGAATTACTTGTAGAAGAAATGACCGAAGGGGTGATTGAAAATCATAGTGGTTATCTAACCGTCGAACAGTTAGGGAAGACCCATTATCTCTCTTTTCTAACATTAACGGACGTTCCTACGAGTATGTTTGGCAGCGCATTTGTTCAAAATTTACAGGATAGCTTGTCTTCGCCTATTGAAACACATGTACGAGTGACATTTGACCATGAGGATAAAGACCGTCGACACGTGCATAAAATGAGGAAGCGGATTTTTGAACAGGACAAAGACCAAGAAACCGTTGACGGCATTTTAGATGATGATGAGGTCGTATTGTTCGGGGAAGAACGGTTGAGAGACCTTAATGAGCGATTAAAAAGCAAAGAACGTCGCTTGTGTCGCATGACAATTACGTTTGTATTAGCGGCAGAAAGCAAAAAAGAGCTAGAAGAACGAATCAAAGAAGTAGAATTTGTTCTTGATGGTACAGCTTACAAGGTCTATCGCCCACTTGTTGACCAACTAACCCTTTTCAATCAATGCTTAATCGGCAGTGTCAGCAAATTTAAGAGCTATGAACAAGTGGTTACCACAGGATATGTGGCTGATTTTGGACTTGACCTTGAAAAAGAGGTGGGGAATCGCTATGGTATGCCGCTTGGTCGAGTGATTACAGCGAAGAAGTTTAAATCCGTTCAACACGCGTTATCGTTATCTAGTAAAATCATTTGGTTTTTCCCGAATTTAACGAAACGAGCCATTGAAGGCGCCCAACATACTAACGGAAACACGTTAATTATCGGTCCGCCGGGTCAGGGAAAATCCGTATTGGTGAAATACATTTTCTTGTGGCTCACTTTTTTAGGGCAAAAAATCCTTTACGTTGACCCCAAAAATGAAACAGAAAAATTTTTCCGAAAAGCATTAGAAAAATTTGGTTATATTCCTGAATTTAAAGCGTTGTTTGAGCGAATTAATTTTATTTCACTATCAAAAGAAGAAAAATATCGAGGAATGCTTGACCCATTATTGTTTTTACCAAGGGAAGAAGCAATCGAAACTGCACGAACCGTTTTAGAAAACTTTGGACAAGTGGACAAAGATAGCCATACGTCAAACGATAAGAAAACGTTGATTTTAGAATCAGTGGAGGCGGTCATGAATGGCAGAGGAAAGAAGCACTTGAGTAAAGTGATTGAGGTCATTCGAGAAAAAGACGAGAAACTGGCTAAATTAATTTCAGGTCACAATGTCGGGTTAGGAAAAATCCTTTTAGGGAACGATTACAGCGAGCCAATTCGCTTTGAAAATCAAATCAATGTATTAGGTACCCAAGGGCTACAAATCCCCACACAGGACGAAATAGCTGCCAATAAGTTAAAAAACGAGCAAATAGCAGGTATGTCCATTATGGAAGTCATCATGAAAATGACCTACATTTTCTCTACGGATAAAGACGAAGATGCAGCGATTATCTTTGATGAAGCCAAAGGATTTGAAGATACTTCCCAAGGACGATTCTTAATTGAAGACAGCTTGCGTAAGGGACGTGCGAACATGACGGATATATACCTTGTCACTCAAGCGTTTATGGATTATGATAGAGAAGACAAGAAGGAATTGTTATCGTATAAGTTCGCCTTTCGTCCCAATCAAAAAGAAGCACAAGAAAAAGTGTTACACTTCTTTGGTATGGAACCTAATAGCGCCAACGTTCAGCTAATGAATGAACTAAAATCAGGGACGTGTCTTTTCCAAGACCACCGAGGACGGAATCAACCGATTGCCATTGATGTGTTATTTGATAGCTGGCTACTTGCGATTTCTTCTACCAATAAAGAAGACGAAGCGACCCAAGTGGCGCTGGCATTAGAACAAAGTTCCTAGAACTATTTAAAGAAATATGATATACTAGGGGTGCAAAGATGGGTCATGTTGTACACGAAGCCCCTAGAGAGGTCGGATTCTCTAGGGGCTTTTTTGTGGGCTGATGTCGCCTTTGGTTGTTTTACTTCTTGTTTCGTTTATTCAGCCAATACTCGAATAAGGCAATGAGTATGCCGACAAGAAGGGGGCAAAGAAAATCTTAGAACACGTTATACACCTCCCTTCAGTCGCAAGACTGTCGGATAGGCGACAGCTTATTATACCGTAAAAATAGTTGAAAAAGGAGTGAACGAAGTGAAAAAAATACTTCCTTGGATTATTGGATTTTTAGGTATCTTGATTTTAACTGGTTGTGGAGGAAGCTCTATTAAAGATACATTGACTGCTGATGGTGGAAAATGGAAACTGAAATATAACAGCATGGAAAGTGACCATATGAAATTTTACGAAGATGGAAACATTGAATTTTTCTTAGGAAGTCAGGTTGCCTTAACAGCAACTTACGAAGTTAATGAAAAAGAACAGCAAATTATAATTTCTTTACCTCAAGAAAAGAAAATCTTTAATGAAGTTAAAATTGAAGGCGACAGTATCTCTCTATTATATGGGGAAGATAGATATAAGATGACGAAAGAAGAATAAGAGGTGATCCTTTGAAAAAGAAATCACTATTACTAACAGTCCTACTTTTTGTAGGCTGTTTTTTTATGTTTACGCAATCCACGCCCGTGTTTGCGGCACCTGAACCCGACGAAAATAAAGTCGTTGTAAGGGAACCTACCACAGACGTAGATACCATTTATGAGAATTACAAAGATAATTCATTTGAATTAATGACACAAAATAAACCTAAAGAAAGTGCTTTAGGGGTAAAAGAAGCTATTACCAATGCGTCAGCGACACTGAAAAATTTTACATGGGCTGGTGTTAAAGGGCTTGGTCAATTCAATGCTGAAATGGTTAAGTTTCTTTTTAGTATGGACGTTGTTACTCCAATTAAGCAGCCTATCCAACAATTGACTTCCAGTATCGCAGGAAATATGTTAAGCATTGCTGGAACGATAGGAATTGGCTTTGTAACGCTAATTATGGGAATTAAATTCATTGGTGAACAACGATTTCGTCAAGCACTACGTGTCTTTCTTATGACTATTCTTATCTTTACAGGTCTTTCCGTTTGTAAAGACGCTAACACGTCTGATTCGTTGTTCAACCAAATGTTTGAAGCAGACAAACAAATCGAAGCAGCCTTTGTCAAAGTGAATCCCGTATTAAATGGTGAAAGTGTCCCAGAAAGTAAAGATGGGAACGTGAATGACCGCATGAAAAGCGCAGGTGAATTGATTGCTTCTCGTGTGTTTTACACCAATGTATATGAACCCTATCTACTCATGAATTATGGTACGTCTAATCCTGAAACCATTCGTAAAAAACAAGTTGAATACAAAGATTCAACGTACGACCGTATCAACATTTTACTGGATAATGATGTGACCAATGATGATAATGTTAAACTTCATGAAGACGTCACAAAATATGAAGCAGAAGAATTGAAAAACCGAAACATTATGTATTTCAAAAATTTGGATAACACATTCTACGGTGTGTTTTACATTGTTGTAAATCTGATTCAAACGATTGTTTATTTTGTCCTTTGCTTTGTCCGTCTGGTCATTGCGGTACTACAGATATTTTTATTACCACTTTTACCCATTCTTCTTTTAGTCGGTTTATTCATGACAGGAATCAACGTTTTTGTGAATTATTTCAAAGCCTTTGGCATGACCATTTTCATGAAGGCTATGACGGGCTTCGCCTGTATCTTCTTTGCCACGTTTCTGTCTTTAGGGTTTCAATTAAGTAACGCTGTCGATAATCCATGGCAAAAAATCTTAACAATTTTAATTTACTTGTTGACGCCATTAGGTTTGTATATCTTCCGTAAATTCTTAGGGAGTCTGTTTACTGGAAGGGTCTCTTTAGCTGACGGGTTGGCGTTTGCAACCCACCCATTTAGTACCGAAAAGAAAATGCGTGAAGCCGCAAAAGAACAGAAGGCAGCCAACAAAGAACACCGCAAACAAGCCAAAGAAGAACGAAAAGCCGCACTGAGAAAACGCCAAGAAGAAGCGCAAAAACGAGGAAAACAAGAGCTTGGATTGAAACAAAAACCCGTGAAAGAACGAGAAGCCAAGCGCAGTGCCTTACGACGTGAGTTAAAACCAAAAGCACAGCACAAAGCCCCAAGCAGTGTGGAAAAAGCGCAACAGAACCTACAAAATTTACACGAAAAAGGACGCCAGCAAGAATCGAAGGAACAACAACAGCTTGCTCGTCAACGTCAACGCAAAGCCTACGACAAGGAGAATTTGCAAACAGCAGCGGCACTTGTGGCAGCCAATCAAAACTTGAGGAAAGGAACCCCGTTAGCAGACGGAAAATCCGACCCAAGAGAGAAACAACAAGGGACACAAATCCTTCAAAACAACCGACGGATAGGACAATCACGAAAAGGAAGCGTCGACGGTCAACGTTCAGCGACACGTCGTCAAGGGCAAAAACAAGCGCTGGCTAAGACAGAAGCTGCACAGACGGGAACCAAACAGCGGCAAGCGACAAACAATCGGTCAGTCGCCCGTAGCCAACACCGAACGATTGGGCAAAAACCTGCCAATACAACGATTACACCTAAAACCAACAGCCAATCAAGAGGACGCTCCTTAAACGGAACGGGGGGCAGTCCATTGCGATATAAAGCACCTGTTCGTCAAAAAATGCAAGCTGTTCAACAAGTCATTGACCAACCATCACCGAAAGTTCAAGCAACAGAAAGTCGTCCGACGACAACCGTTGTGCCACCGATTACACGCATGGCCAAACGAAATGCACCACCTGTAAAAGTAAAAAAAGCAAAGAACGGGACAGCTGGTCGTCGAACCATTAAAACTAAGCCAGCCCCTACTTCTGCAAAAAATCCAACGAAAGGAATGAGACGAGCTCGTGCAAGAAAATAATTTTTTTAATGGACTGTTTCAGTCAAAAAATCCTTCAAAAGGAACCAACCAACCTCCACAACGGACAAAATACCAGCAACTACTCCTTGCCTTTTGTTTTGTCGGGGTGTTGCTTTATCCCTTTTCATTTGCGGGCGTTATTCCTTTGTTAGTGGTACAAACGATTGATAAGAAAGAGAAAGCAGCCCATGTCTATGATATGGATTATGAGAGCTTCCTAAAGCGTGGAAGCTCTCTTTTTTTTAGCCTAGCCTTTCTCTTTTTTGTCCTTAATCTACTTAGTTTTACTTTATGGATTCCACGTGGCTACTTTTCCGCCTATCTCTTTTTTCCACTTAATTTGTTACACACGAGCCTACAATTTAGCTGGGAAACAATCGTCGCATTAGTGCTTGGTGGGTGTGGCATGGGCAGTATCTTTGTTTCATTTTCAGCATTTATCGCCAAGCGGAAAGTCGTGTCAAAAGAAGATGAGCGCAAGCAAATTCTACAATCCAAAGACTACAAGAAACGAAAGAAAGAGAAGTTTAAAGAATCGCAACGATATACAGAAGAACATGAACGTGCGTATGAAACTGCCATTGAAACCATGGACTTTGCGTTGTATGAACAACTAAAAAAACAATTTCTTATAGGGACAAGTGAGTTTGGGCTGCCATATATCATGGACTTTGACGAGTTCAATCAACATGCGTTAATCCCAGCAACCACTGGTTCAGGGAAGACTGTTTTGCTTCAATTATTCGTTCAATATGCTGCTAAATTCAATATGCCAGCGATACTGATTGATGGTAAAGGCGCACGAGATACATTGGAAGCCATGCAAGCGATTGCTGGGTACTACGATAAAGAAGTACGAGCGTTTACAGATGATGGAGATATGCGATACAACCCAGTAGAACGTGGGAATGATATATCGATTCGAGATAAGCTGGTTACCTTAGCAGAGACAGAGAGCGTCTTTTATTCAGGCGCCGCAAAATCTCTTCTGCAAGTCACTATTCAATTGTTAGACGAGTTCAAAGATGCTGATGTCCACCTATCAGGTGACGCTGAAACAACCACAGGTATCGAAAGAAGTTTGCCTTTTGTGCAAAAATTCTTGCTTCCTAGAAACGTTCTGCACTTGTTTGCGGACGCTATCTTACCCAATAATCCCAAGTTATTTGAGATTGAGGTAGAGAAAAAAAGTGAGCGTCCAAAGAAAAAAGCAGCAAAAGAAGTAACACAAATACTTGATGATTCAGACATTCAAACGGAGAATGAGAACCAAGAAGAAGTGAAAAAATCGCAAGTAAAAGATAGTAAATTTAGAAACATTTTCCAGCAAGGAGACACACAACCAGAGACAGAAACGATTGTTCTTAACCGTGAAACATTGGATTTAGATTCGTATTATCTGTTACTCAAAAGGAACCTTAAGTACCTACCAAAAAATGCAGAAACAGGGGAGAACATCAAGCGGAAATTGTTTGAACGATTGTTTATTCGCTATGAACACAAAGACTCTCCGTTTTATTTGTACGCTACTTCCGAAGCATTACAGAACAATTTAAACATGTTACTTGATAGCAAATTGGGGGAACTATTTGATACAAAAGGTGCCGAAAACAAACTCGATATTCAAGAAATCGCTCGTCAAAATGAGATTGTGTATGTCTCATTAAATGGATTGATTTACAAAGAATACATTCGTACATTAGCACAAATGTTGGTGGGGGACGTCAATTATTTTGCGTCAGAAATGTATCGAAAAAACCAAAGTAAAGGCATACTGGTACTCTTTGATGAGCCTGCTTCTTACTTAAACGAAGCGTTTATCGACATGGTAAACAAAGGTCGTGGTGCAGGCGTCCACGCCATTTTCTCCCCACAAACAATGGCAGATATTGCAAAACTAGGCGATAAATTGCAAGAACAACTCGTCGGAAATGTAAATACATTGATTATTGGAAAGACGAATGAACCTGGTGAAGCAGAGTATTGGAGTAACACAATGGGTACCTATGAAGACATTGAGGTAACGAGCATGATTGAACAAGAAGAAGGATATTCTGATGTCGGAAAAGCCGATTGGACAGGCGAACGTGGGACAAAACGAAACGTCGACCGCTTCAAAATTAACCCAAATGCGATTAAAGCGTTGCGTACAGGTGAGTTCATTGTGAGCCGTACTGCCAAGAATGTAGACGAGCCACCACAAACTGTTTACGTACGGAATGCCCTCGAATGGTTGCAAAAGAATAAACAAAAATAAACTATTTTGTGTGTCTATCGCTGCTAAGCGACATATCTTTTAGTGTCTAAACGACAAACAGTTTTGGGCAAATTCGCAGATAAAAATAAACAGATCTCAACCAAAATTAACGTTGATTTATAATCAAATCGGCAACGATCTGTGTACAAATTACGTGCGAAATGCACTCGATTGGCTTAAAAATAATATGCATGTATAGAGAGAACGACATGCGTAAAACGAGAGTAAGTGTAGAGTAAGTATAGAGTAAGTGTAGAGTAAGTATAGAAAAACGAATATATGAGACGTGTCCTCGGCGCTTGGTATCAAAGGCTTTCTCCGCCTGTAAAATTCCTGACCATTTTCGCTCAACGTGGGTTAAAACCCCCTTATAAGCGAAAATGGTCAGGAATTTTACAACTACGAAAAAAATACCAAGCGCCGAGGACAAACAGAATAGAGAAAAATATATGGGATAGAAGTTAGATAATAATAATTAAGTTCAAGAGATAAATTCAAAAGATGAAGTTCAAAAGATGAACAAATACCCCTTGCGATAGACGCCCCTTCACCAAACCTTGAAGGGACTATCGCTAAGAGCAACAACCTCCTAAATCCTCCACCAAATCTTGGAGGACTTAAGACCCGAAAAAGAATTTCTACACGTTGTTTAAGAAACTCTTTTTCAATGAAACAAATAGGCAATGCCTATTTGTACCTTTTTAGAAACGCGGTGATACTTTGAAACCTTTACTTTACAACTATTACATTGATTATTCAAAGCAAGATAAAACACGTTTACTTATATTGTGTCTGCTTCATGAATTGAGAGTAATTTCTATTCAACAACTGATTACTTTTTTTCAAATTGACCAACTATCTGCAGAAAGTACGGTGTACAAACATTTGAATTTATTAAAGACAGATGGGCTCATTGCTCGTTCGAAAAATGAAATGAATACTTATTACTATCTAACGAAAGAAGGACACAATTACATTGGTGGTTATTACACGCTACCTAAAGTTCCTGAATACAATTTGCAGCACCATTTACAAATCAATGATTATCTAATTAAAATGTTGCAGCTTTGCCACCGCCACCCTCATTTAAAAGCTGTGGTTTCAGAACGACGGAAAGTCTATGAAGTCAAAGACCAAAAGAAAAATAAAAAAGGCGTAAAATACTTTGTACCTGATTTTATTTTCATTTTTACTGGTGAGGACGGACGGGAAGTGGAGTGGCAATTTGAAATCGAATTGACGTTAAAAACAAGGAATCGTTATCGTGAGGGTGTCTTTCCAAAATATATTAAAAGTTTAACGAATTACGAAGACGCCCGTTTAATTTATGTCACACCTAGTCCAATCATAAAGGAAGAATTAGAACTATTTAGAGAATATTTCATTTATCAACAAGGCGAAAATTTAGAGGGAGTGTTTGACCGATTGCATGTTTTTTCTGCCGAAGAATTTGAATATGAAATCAAACAATTACTAGAAAAAGATAAATTTATCAATTGGAGTGAGAAAAAAGGAAAGAACTAGCCGCTTTGCGACTAGTTCTTTTAAGTGCATTGAATTTCGCTTCTTTGGCTCATGCTTTTACGGACTTGTTCCCACTTACTCGTTTTTATGATGGTGCATTGCCGTATGTAACGGTCTGCTGCTGTTTGTTACAGTATCACAGCCAGTCGAAAACACAAGGGTATATAAACGAGCAAGCTCGCCCTTGTGTTTTCTTGGTGTCTATGAAACTTTTACGGCACAGCAACCGACCGAAACATACTGGCGAAAATGAACAATCAAATCTAAAAACGAAAAGGGGGAGAGTGCAACAAGTCCTAGCATGAGCCAAAGAAGCGAACAGCTTCCCTCACTCACACCAGACAAAAATGGTTGTTAGAAAACAAAAATCAAAAGAAAAGAGTGGAAGATATGAACCGATTAGAACAAGCACAATCAAAATTAAATCGTCTACGAGCTGAAAAAGAAGAAACACAAAAATTAATTAGACAACAACATGACTTAATCCCTTTCGGACAACCAAACATTATCGGGCGCCCTGATATTTATAAAAAAGTGAATCGTTATCACGATAAAGCAATTCAGTTGATGAAAGAAGAAGAAAAGCAAGAAATGAGAATTGATATGTTGGAAAAAGTTGCAGATTTTAAAGAAGAAAATGAGTTATTAAAAGATGTTCATGTTGTAGGCAAGTCTAGTTATGCCACAGTTGGTGCAAAAACAAGTGTAAATAATTTGGATTATTTTAGACACCAATTACAAGAATTAGAAGAAGCCAACATTTTAGCTAAGCAGCATAACAAAGAGAAAAAACTTCCAAGAGCCAAAACCTTTGGCACTGACATTACAAAACTAAAAAGAAAAATTGCCGCCCTTGAAGAAATGCAAGAAAAAGACCAAAACAAGGTCATTAGCTCACATTCTCAAGCGCTAATAGACAGTGGGGCAGTCAATCAGTGGAAAAAGAAACCCATTTATTACTTTGTGAAAGGACTGAAAAAAGTTGCTTTAGAACTTGACAAAGAGGGGAATTTCACCATTTCAAATCGCTACCCTGCTTGGAGTGAACAAGATAAAACCTTTATCCAAGAATTGTTAACCTCTACTAAATCAGATGAAGACATAAAAAAAGAAACCTTTTGCTAGAGACAAAAGATTTCTACACGTTATACGAGTTACTACTGTAAAACTAGTATAACGTACCTTAACTTATTTGACAATAAAAATATTCCGCAAGCCCTAGAGCTTGCGGAATCTAAAGGGGACGTTCTCAAATGAAAGCGAGAAACTATAAAAACTACACAGCTGTTTATCTTGAAGAAATTACAAGCAAAGAATTTAAGGAAAGTATGAAAAAATACACTGAATTAAAGGAATGTGAAAAATATGTTGTTATCAGACCAACAAAAAAAGCGGCAGAAGCATTTGCTCAACTTCACTCCTTGCCATTATCAGAATGTAAAAAAGGCGCTAGTTACCGCATTTTAAACCTGCAATTTACAGTGCTGAACGTTGAACAAGGACTTGTTACATTTTCCTACATTAACAGACATGGAAAAAAAAGAAACAATCACACCTTTTGTACAGAACACCGCTCCAATAGGTGGCGTGCTGATAGAGACGCTATTTACATTTGAGACAGGTAAATTACTTTATTTTTAGAAAATGATATTAATTTCCACGGGTGGTTATCACCCGTGGGCTAATATAAAAAAATAGGAAAGAAGGAAACACAATGATTAATGTACACGCAGTAGGACGCTTAACGAAAGGCGCAGAGTTGCGCACCACAAACAATGGAAAGAGTGTCGCAAATTTCACGCTTGCCTGCAAACGTAAAAGACCCGATAAAGATGGCAAGATACCGACAACTTTTGTTCCATGTGTTTTGTGGGGAAAACCAGCCCAAGCATTTGCCAAATTTACTCAAAAAGGCGCATTGATTGGGGCAAATGGTGAACTACAAATCCGTTCTTATGATGATCAACAAGGAATGACGCATTATGTGACCGAGCTAGTGGTGGAAGACTTTGAATTTTTAGAATCCAAAGAAACGGTACAGAATCGGGAGCAAAAGCAACAAGGAATCCCACAATCAAATCCGACCCCACCTGCTAATGAACCAGCCTATATGAACCAAGAACCACCGGTTGAACAACCGCCATTGAATGGCATGTCTGAATATGGCTACAATCAATAAGGGCTGTTTTTTCATGCGCTCCACACTCCCACCGCCACCACCGTTTAGGAGCGCATGAAAAAAGAAAGGCTTCCGCCTTTCTTCTCGCTCAAAATGTGGTATAATGACTATGTAAAGAGGACGTACGATGAATACGCCCTCAAGTAGAACCGTTTAAAGCGGTGGCTTAGTTTAATAGTTTGAAAATAAACCTGTCAACGTCTGCCAAGATTTATGACGGGTTTATTTTTTCTTATTGTTGTTACTGATTTTCAGAATCAATGTTGCGAATGCTAACGCAAACATTAACGCTTCAAAAACAGTCAAAGCTATTCCTTTCTAGGGAAAAAGCAAACAATGAAAAACATAGGCATTCCCCCTTTATGAGAGATTGCCACCGCCATAAACTTTCTACTCTATTATTATACCATAAAAAGCCTTGTATCGTTGCAGATACAAGGCTTTTTTGCTGGTAAAAATCAAAAGAAAAGAGCTGTTTCTTCCTTACTCCAACCGCCACCGCCGTTCGTCGGAAGAAAGCCTTGTTGCACAAGGCAAAGGTCAAAACCATTCCGCTCAAATTCTCCTTTTCTGATGTCAAAACGGTGTCACGCAGCCCTTTGCGTTTTTCGCTTGCCCCTTTTCGTGTGTCCGTGCCATTCACTGCTTGCTACAGTACCACAGCCAGTCGAAAACACAAGGGTAAAATGCACGAGCAAGCTCGCCCTTGTGTTTTCTTGGTGTCTATGGTTCTTTCACTGCACAGCAAACGACACGAACACACTGGCGAAAATGAACAATCGAAAACAAAACGCAAAGGGGGATAGTCTACACCGTTTGACGAAAAGGACAATTTAACCGTCCAGCTTCACTTCCTCAAACGCCTAACAAAAATGGTTGTTCAAAAACCAAAAAAGAAAGGAAAATCAAAAATGACGGTATTAATTAGTAAGGAATTTCAAACAAAATCAGAAATGGTAGCGGCGAAAAAGCAGTTAAAAGCGGAGATTCATGGCACATTTGATTTAGAACGGCAAGAGGTATTACAAGAGCGGCTTTCTGACCGCCGAGGACGCTTATTATCGTGGTCGTTTAGAACTAGAAAAGGAATACTTACCAAAAACTACTAACTGATATTTATGTTAGTAGTTTTTTGTACGCAAACAGAAGAATTAATAGAGAAAATGGAGGTGAAAGATATGTCCGAATATATGATTTGCTACAGTGTTCAAAAAGACCCCAATAGAGTAATTAATTCAGATTTACGACAAGCGAAAGTAATTGAGGCTAAGAACGAAGAGGAAGCACGAAGGAAGCTTTATGAAGTTGAACCGCGAAAGATTAACTATATTTCTTCAATAAGGATTTTCACATGGACTGGAGAAATTAAGACGGAAAAATAATATAGGTGCTCGGAATCCCATATAGAAAGCAGGGTACGGAATGTCCAGAGAAGAAAAGATCATGCTGATAGTACAAAATAGCGACTTTACGTATGAAGAACTCGAAAAACTACCAATGGCTAGTATTGATAGCCTGTATGTGGCGCATGTTCTTGAAAAGAACGGGGGATAGATACTTGACTTCTTTTTACATGTACGTTATAATGTACATGTAAAAAAGAAAGAGGTGTTCGGTTTGGAAACTATTACTCCAACAAATTTAAGAAAAGATATGTTTAAAGTGTTGAAAGAAGTAGCTAATTCAAATTCTGAAATAGAAATTACTATGAATTCAAAAAACGGCTTGAATGATGGAATTATCATGATTTCTAAAAGAGAGTGGGAGACCCTACAAGAAGAACTCTACTTGCAAAGAACTGGTACATTGGACTATGTGTTTAATCTAATGTAAAACTAAAAAGATGAATATTTTGAGGTAGTTTAATATGGCTACTGATTGGCAAGTAAAAGTGCATAAAGATGTATTAAAGAAGCAACTACCTTTACTAAAAGCAACTGGTTTAATCTCTGATTACGAGGATATTATCGGTATTCTTAAAAAAAATCCATATGAAAATATTAGAAGTAGAGAAAAATTAAGTCCTCGAAACAAACAAATCTTTTCTATGAGAATTAACAGCAAACACAGGGTTGTTTACACAATAGAAAAAGAAAAACATTTGGTAAAAGTTTGGAGTGCATGGTCACATTATGAAAAAGGAATGCCAAAGTAGCCGTATCAAAAACGACGGTTTGTGAGACTTCAAAAAGAAACAATCAATAAAAAAGAGGAATCCTTTAAACTAAGGGTTCCTCTTTTCTCATAACCCGTCTCAATTTCAACGTCTCATATACTCCTGTTTGTGTTATAGATTTGTTCAATAAGGTATACTCTATTGAACTTTTTTGTGTGGTTATTAAATCAGTCTTTCTTAGTGTTCATTAGACTTGTTCAAAACGGAGGTGATTTTCAAGTGCGAAAAGGAGAATTTGTCGTTTTTACAGGAAGTCTGAGTTCAATGACGAGAAAGCAAGCACAGGCT
>OKVV01000354.1_pt1 | contig 30506 bp, 26 predicted proteins | sample 1606871 | NCBI WGS metagenome assembly OKVV01 (sample SAMN03281011, study PRJEB24777) | human gut metagenome | isolation source: fecal sample PR176 from 1 month old male Indian infant, caesarean delivered... | place: Singapore | collected 2006-01-13
CGAGTGCCTCGACTACTTCCCGAACCGCGTCAAGGACTGCACGCTCATCCACCCGGAGATGTGGGAGGACTAGGCTATCGGCCTAAATCAGAATCTATTTCGGTAGAGTTCTGAACAAGCAATAGAAAGGGGACCTGGCAAGACAAGTTCAGCCAGGTCCCCTTTTGTTAGTTCGCCTTCCAATCCAGTCAACAAGGGTTTTCGATTCGACCGGACAGGATCGAGCTTAGATAGGGGTATCGATACAAGCACGACCTAGTTTGGTCAGAACCGAAATTGGGTGAATTGGAGGCACCTGTACATGCTACTGGTTTTTTAAGGAGGAACCAATGGCAGACGAAATCAACACTGCGGGCCAGGGGGATGGCTCCCAGAATTATCAGATGAATCGCAAATTGGGCACTATCTTCATGCTCATTTCCGCAACGGGCATGGGTTTGGTGCCGCTGTTCAGCCGTTGGGCTACGCGTACCAACATGTTCGATGCTACTCAGGGCTTGAACGGCTCCGATTCCATTGGCGCAATCATGGCGCTTGGCCGCATGTCCATGGGCGTGATTTTCTTCGTGATTCTCATGGTTGCCACCCATAAGGTAACCACTTTCAAGAAGCTTAAGCAAGAAGCTTAAGCTTAGTCCCGCAATCGCACTGGGTGGCTTGATGATCGGCATGTCCCTGGCATGCTACGTCACCTCAACGCTGATGACCACTGTTGCAAATGCCGTTATGTTCATCTACACCGGCCCGGTTATTTGCGTGTTGCTGGCTCGTATCTTCCGTAAAGAGCCGATGAGCCCGCTGCAGTGGGTATGCCTCTGCGTCGTGTTCGTTGGCATGCTGTTCGGCGAGAGCCTCCTCGGCTTCGGCGTCGGCGGCAACGTCTTCGGCCTGGACTTCAACCTGATTCCCTCCACTCCGGAATTCCCGCAGAAGATGGTTGGCGACATCTTCGGCTTGCTGTCCGGCGTGTTCTACGGCGCTTCCATGTTCTTCAACGGCTACCGCAAGGATGCTGACACCACCGCCCGTGGTGTGTACAACTTCATCTTCGCTGTTATCGGCGCAGGTGTTATTGCTATCCTGATGAACGTCGTTGGCATGGCCACCGGCCAGACCAACTGGATCACCGAGGTTCACTTCACTGGTTTCAACTGGCTTGGCGCAGTGCTGCTGTGGATCGTATGCGGCCCTATCGCTTTGGGCTGCCTGCTGGTCGCTGGCCGCAACCTGCCGGCAATGGACTATAGCACCATCGCCTACTGGGAGGTTCCCGTTGCCCTGTTCATCGGCCTGGTCGTTTTCGGCGAGCCGGTTACGCTTAACACTGCTATCGGCATCATCCTGATCGTTGGTGGCGGCGCATTCCCGACTGTCAAGGCTATGATTCAGGGTTCTAAGATGGAGAAGCAGCAGCAAGTTGCTGAGAATCTGTCTGAACGTCTTGATGAAGAGGCTGCCAAGGAGGAGGAGCGCTAGCATCCGCCAGCGCTAGACGTAGGAGCCTTTGAAAGGAGGCTGCGTCATGAAGGTTACGAATCGCTTAACGCACATCGCAACGAAGCTAAACTTCGAAACCGCAAAGACCGAGGACCAGCTGAAAGCTGCGTTCGAGGCAAAGGGCATCGCCGGGTTCCCTGCAATGCTGGACATCAAAGAACGCACGGAGGAGCATGTCCAGTTCGTCTCGCTTGATGATCTGCTGGCGTTTGCCAAGGCTTCCGGTGTTGCCGCCGTTACGTATGACGTTACGTATTTCCCGCACGCTGATCAGGGCGAAGTTGAGCGCCAGCTCAAGCAGCTCGGTCACGACCTGGAAATCAGCGCTGAAGTCATTAAGGACGTGTGTGCAACCGAGATTCAGGAGTACCTGGATCTTGATGCCAAGCGTGATGTGGCGGTTCCCGTCCATAGCATCGTTGAGTGCTATGTCAACGGTACGGCTTTCGCGTGGTATGGCCTGAACGACTATCCTCGCCTGAAGGGTGTTGTGCTTCAGAAGCTCGCCCGTGGCGGCCAGAAGGCAAAGCATGATTTCATCATGCGCGCCAGCCGCGCTCAGGTTGACCTGATGGACGAGGACGACATTCCTACGGACGTTGTTATGCGGTAATAGCTAATTATGGTGGACTGTGCTTATATAAGGGAAGGTGCAGTCCACCATTTTTTTTGTCGGTTGCGGAACGTAAGTCATGAGGGATAGCGTTTCGCCTGATGAGGGCCTCTATGAAACGGCGAAATCATAGGAGGGGAGCCCTCAAAGAGGAGATTGTGATGGGGAAATCCAATACTATTGGATTGAGTTCATGTACGAGCGATCTGAAGTGGTTCCAGGGTGATTTCCATGAAAGATAACGCTCGCTTCGACTCGGAAAAGAGCAAGACCGTACGTAAAGTGGCAACGGCGTCCTTTTTCTGCAACTTCATTGAATGGTTCGACTATGCCACGTATTCGTACTTCGCGGTTGTTATCGCGCAAGTGTTCTTTCCGAACGATGATCCTGCGTTAGCGTTGATTCAAACGTTTGCAGTGTTCGCTTTGTCGTTCTTGCTTCGTCCCATTGGTGCTATTTTCTGGGGCAACATGGGCGACAAGAAGGGCCGTAAATGGTCGTTGACCGTTTCGGTTTTCATGATGGCCGGTGCCACGTTCTGCATCGGCTTGCTTCCCGGGTATGCTGTCTTGGGCATTTGCGCTCCGGCTTTGCTGCTTCTGCTCCGCATGATCCAGGGCTTCTCGGCTTCTGGCGAATATGCGGGTGCGGCAACGTTCTTGGCCGAGTATGCGCCCACGGACAAGCGCGGTATGTATTGCTCTATCGTTCCTGCTTCTACGGCCATCGGCCTGTTGGTTGGCAGCGCTTTTGCGACCGTCATGTACACCATCATGCCGGAAGCCGCGGTTAACGAGTGGGGCTGGCGTATCCCGTTCGTCCTTGCCGGTCCTTTGGGCATCGGCGCGTATTTCGTGAACATCCAGCTTGAGGATTCTCCTACGTATCAGGCGATGCAGCGTGCACTCAAAGACGCTGAGGCATCTGGTGCCGCCGGTGCGCCGGAGCGTCCGATTCACTGCCTGTTCACGAAGCATCTGCGTAAGCTCATCATCTCCATCGGCGCTGCAATGCTGAACGCCGTTGGCTTCTATGTTGTGCTTACCTACCTTCCGGTATACCTGGAAACGGCCGTCATAATGCCGAAGAACGAGGCGTCGTTGATCACCACCATCGCGCTGGTAACCTACGTCGCTTTCATTTTCGCGAGCGGGCATTTGTCCGACAAGTTCGGTCGCAAGAAGATGCTGATCACTGCATGTATGTGCTTCATCGTCTTCACCATTCCGGCGTTCATCCTGATGAGCACTGCGAATTTCGTGACCGTCCTCGTGGTCGAGTTGGTCATGTGCTTGATCCTCACCATCAACGACGGTACCCTTTCCAGCTACTTGAGCGAGACGTTCCCCACTCAGGTGCGTTACTCGGGCTTCGCCCTTAGCTTCAATATGGCTAACGCGCTGTTCGGTGGCACGGCATCGTTCATCTGCACGTCGCTGATCACGGCGACGGGCTCCACCCTTGCTCCTGCGTTCTATATGGTTGCGGTTTCCTGCGTTGCGCTGGTGGCCATGATCATGTCGCACGAGCACTCGAACAAGGATTTGTCCGAGATTTAGAGGTTCGATTAGACGATTGCGGGCTCCTCCTACCGCGATTGCCTGGTCATGGCAGGCAGGTTGTTGAAGAATTTTTATTTGGGGATCGCGTTTTGCCGACGCGTTTACTTGAGACGATTCTTTATCGGGCTACGTTGCCGAAAGGTAACAACTTGCCTGCAAATGGCTAACATTGATAAGTGCACGGTATCATCTTCTTATCCGCCAGTGCATAGGCGGGCCTTTTGGGCCCTGCCTTGAGGGTAAGGAGGTTGAAATGCGAAACAACATCGCTTCAAGGGGAGGCGATGAACTGCCGTGTGCTGCAGTCGGTTTCAGTCTCAAAGCCGCTGCACTGTTCTTAGGGGAAAATCATGAATGCTGACCAACCGAGACCGATTCATAACGAAGCTGAGCTTACCGAGGCTGAAAAGCATAAAACGCTGAAGAAGGTTGTGTTCTCTTCGTTCCTGGGCAACTTCATCGAGTGGTTCGACTATGCCAGCTACTCCTACCTTGCCACCGTCATCGCTTTGGTGTTCTTCCCGGGCGAAGACAAAATGGTCTCAACCATGATGACGTTCGGCGTGTTCGCGCTGGCGTTCTTGGTCCGTCCTCTCGGTGCCATTTTCTGGGGCAACATGGGAGATAAGAAGGGTCGTAAGTGGGCTCTGTCCATCTCCATCCTCATGATGTCCGGCGCCACCTTCCTTATCGGCTGCTTGCCGGGCTACGCCGTCATCGGCGTTGGTGCTCCGCTGCTGCTCCTGCTCATGCGTATGGTGCAGAGCTTCTCTGCTTCCGGTGAATATGCCGGCGCCGCCACGTTCATCGCCGAGTATTCGCCGAAGAACCATCGCGGTTTCTACTGCTCCATGGTTCCCGCCTCCACGGCCGTTGGCCTGCTGGTGGGCTCTCTGTTCGCTACCTGGATGTTCAACACGTTCGGCGCTTCGTCCGACTTCGTGGTGAACTGGGGCTGGCGTATCCCGTTCTGGCTGGCTGGTCCTCTTGGCTATATCACGCACTACATCCGCGAGCATCTGGAAGACTCCCCGGTGTACGCGAAGATGCAGGCCGAGCTTGCCGAGAAGGGCATGAAGAGCGAAGACAAGCCGATCCGCACCCTGTTCAAGAAGCATTTCCGCGTGTTGGTCATCTCCTTCGGCGCGTGCGTGCTGAACGCTGTGGGCTTCTACGCTGTTCTGACCTACCTGCCGAATTACCTTGAGGCTACGCTGAACTACGATCCGGGTCAGGCGTCCATCATCACCACCATCGTGCTGGTCGTCTACATCGGCTTCATCTTCCTTTCCGGCCGCATCTCCGACAAGTTCGGTCGCAAGAAGATGCTCATCACGGCTGCTGCAGGCTTCGTGGTCTTCACTATCCCTGCGTTCTGGCTGCTGAACACGCTGGACTTCTTCACCATCCTAGTGGTCGAGCTGGTCATGTGCTTGATGCTCACCATCAACGACGGTACGCTTTCCAGCTACCTGTGCGAGACGTTCCCGACCGACGTGCGTTACTCTGGCTTCGCTCTGAGCTTCAACCTGGCTAACGCCATCTTCGGCGGTTCCGCTTCCTACATCTCCTTCGCCCTGATCAACGTCACGGGCGACCCGATCGCTCCTGCGTACTACATGGTCTTCATCGCCGTTCTGGCCCTGGGCGCCATGATCGCGTCGCACGAGCACACCGGCAAGGACCTGTCCGAGGTGTAATGCGTATACGCATATCGGCAATCCTACGATTTGCCTGATGAATGCCGCTCGAGTGTCTTCACTCGAGCGGCATTTCCTTTACAATGGGTGCATTGGGTTTTTGCGTAAAGGAGACCGATGTGAGTGAGGCGAATCAAACCCCTAAATCGTTGAAGGCTCAGATCACGCGCACGTCGCTTGTGCTTGCCGCCGCGGCGCTTTTGCGCGAACAGGGCCCGAAGGCGGTCACGTATCGCAAGGTAGCGCAATGGGCGGGGGCCGCTTCATCATCGGTCGGATATTATTTCGAATCCACCAACCAGCTTCTGTATGAAGCCGGTCGTTACAACATCCAGCTTTGGGCTGAGCGCGCTGAAAACGCCGCTGCAACTGCCGAGTCCATGGATCAGGCTGACTGTCGCAAGCATCTGATTAATTTGCTCATCAGCGCCAGCCTGCCCGATGATTCCGTCAATCCCGCTGCTCACTACATGCAGTTGCTTGCCGCATCCGAGTCCGAGGACGTTACCGAGGCTTATCGCAACGGTCGCGTGCAGCTTGATCAGGCGGTCGGGCGGATTTTGAAACATGCGGGCGTGAAGCTGCCTGCGCATGTGGTGGGAATCGTCGTCGACGGAGCGGCCGTCGCGGCAATCTCCGAAGGCCGTGAAGTCAGGGAGATCGCAGCCGAGCTCTTGGAGAGCCTTGTCTCAGCGTTTGAGGGTTAAGGTGAGTTTACCGTTTTGGCCCGAAACGTTGGTTCAGTCGGCTTGCCGTTAGATTGGCGTGAAACGTTGGTTTAGTCAGGCTGCCGCTCTAGATTGGTGCGAAACGTTGGCTCAGTTGGTTTGCTGCTAGACTTTTGATGTCGAAACACGAAAAAAGGCTCGGACCATATGGTCCGAGCCTTTCTGCATCTTGCGAAGGAGGGGGGATTTCGCCTAGATGCCGATCACACCCATGCCGACCAGCACCAGGGCTGCGACGCCAAGTGCGCTCACAACGCCCATGCCGACCTTCTCGCCCTTCGTCAGAGCGTAGCCGCGGTCCTTGCGAGCCTTGGCGTACACGAAGAAGCCGGGGATGTAGCCAACGCAGGTGAGCAGCAGGAACGACCAGCCGTTGTACAGCACGCCGACCACCTGGAAGGCCAAGGCGATGACGCCGATGGCGATCTGAGCCGCGTTCTTGTCCTCCTTGGCGGAGAACTTGATCTGGTACAGTGCGATGAACGCCCAAGTAATCACGATGGAGACGGTGCACATGCTGAAGGCGAAGTTGTACGCATCCTCGCTGAACATCAGCACGATCAGGAACACCTGGATGCAAGCGCCTACGAGCAGCAGGCTCATCTGCGGAGCGCCCTTGCTGTTCAGCTTGCCCCAGGACTCGGGGAGCAGGTGGCGCTCGGCCATTTCAGAGGTGGTTTCAGCGGGCAGCATGGTGAAGGACAGCCAGGCGCCTGCAACACCGACGATGATGGCGATGCTGATGAACGCGCCGCCCCAGCCGGGAGCCATGGAATCGAACACGTAGAGCATTGCGGGGTAGTCGAGCTGAGCGATCTCGGTGTAGCTCATGTAGCCGTAGGGGAGCACGGAGCAGCCGACGTAAATGAGCAGCAGGCAGATCAGGCCGATGACGGTAGCCTTGCCTACCTCATGCTTGTTGCGGGCGCGGGAGCTCATGACCGCAGCGCCCTCGATGCCGATGAACACCCACATCATGATGATCATGCAGTTCATGACCTGCTCGAACAGGCCGCCCATGCTGGCGGCGTCAGCGCCCATCTCGCCAGCGGCGACGGCGTTGTTGTACACGTTACCCCAGAAGTCGGCGGTGAAAATGCCGGCGTTGAACATGAAGATGGCGAAGATCAGGAAGATGCCCAGGGAGGCAACCTTCGCCACCATGACGATAGCGTTCAGGAACGAGGCGCTCTCAACGCCGCGGATGACCAGGAAGGTCAGCGCCCACATGAACAGCGAGGCGACGATCACGCACGGCAGGGTGTTGCCGGGGAGGAAGGTGGGGAAGAAGTAGCCCAGCGTGGACATCATCATCGTGGCGAACGCGATGTTGCCCAGCCATGCGGACAGCCAGTAACCCCAGCCGGAAACGAAGCCGGCAAGCGGGCCGAAGCCCTCCTCGGCGTACTGGAAGATGCCCTTGAGCTCGGGCTTCTTGGCGCCCAGGTTGTTCAGCGACAGGGCAAGGGCGGCGAAGCCGATACCGACGACGGCCCAGGCCACCAGCACGGCGCCGGGGCTGGCGACGCCCGCAAGCTGCCCGGTGATGGCGAACACGCCGGAACCGATGCAGGAGCTGACGACCATGCCGATCAGCCCGAACAGGCCGATACCTTTAGCTTTCTCACTCATGATTTCCCTCCTTAGTAGAAATCAACTGTTTGGTTTCGCCCCTGGACTCCGCTTGTTTAGCCGGACATACCGAACCTGCTTACGGTGGCGAATCCCGTTTACAGGCTCAAACGGAACGCAGAGGCGAGACCGATAAAAAACTGCGGGCAGCGCGTGGCTTCGCAAGCTGCCCAAAGGGGAGGCCGATCGATCCGGCGGCCTCCCCTTTGTTGAAAACGATTAGTCCTCGCGCACGACAGGCATGCTCATGCAGCGCGGGCCGCCACGGCCGCGGGACAGCTCGGCCGAGGGGATCTCGATAACGTCGATGTTGTTCTTGCGCAGCACGGCGTTCGTGACGTCGTTGCGCTCGTAAACAACCACGCGACCAGGGGCGATGCACAGCGTGTTGGAACCGTCGTTCCACTGCTCGCGCTCGGCGGCGATACGGTCGCCACCGCCGCAGGGAATCAGCGTCACCGGCATGCCGATGTACTTCTCCAGGATCTGCTCGAGCGGGGCGTTGATCTCGTGCACCTTGATGCCGTCGCCCTCGGGCGTGATCTCGAACACGGACAGCGGGCCCATGATGCCGGGATGGATGGTGAACTTATCCACGTCGATCTGGGTGAACACGGTGTCCAGGTGCATCATGGCGCGGTTGTTCGGGATGTTGAACGCCAGGATGGTGTCGACCGGGGAAGTGGGGTCGTTGAAGATGTTGTGGGCGATGCCGTCGATGGCGTCGGGCTCGGTGCGCTGGGAGATGCCGATGGCCAGCACGTGCTCGTTGATGTTGAGGATGTCGCCGCCTTCGATGTGGAAGGTGTTGTAACGGCTGTAGTACTGCGGAGTGCCCTGGAAGTCCGGGTGATAGTTGAAGATGTACTCACCGTAGATGGTCTCACGGTTGCGGGTGACGGAGTACATGCGGTTGATGGAGACGCCGTTGCCGATCATCGCGAAGGGGTCGCGGGTGAAGTACAGGTTCGGCATCGGGGCGACGACCATCTTGGAAGCCTCGGACACCAGGTCGACCAGGGAGTTGGACTTGTCGGTGTGCAGCTCGGTGAGGTTGATGCCCTCCATAGTCTTCAGGACGAAGTCCTTGGCGTCGGGATAGTTTTCCTGCATGTAATCGAAGATGATCTTGCGATAGCGCTCGGTCTTGATGCCGGCTTCATCGATCCACTGCAGCAGGAACTTCTCGCGCAGCTCGGAGTCGGCGGCCAGGACCTCGGCCGTCAGGTCCTCCAGGTACACGACCTCCACGCCGTTGTCGCGCAGGGCCTCTGCGAAGGCGTCGTGCTCCTCCTGGGCAACTTTCAAGAACGGGATGTCGTCGAACAGCAGCTCCTCGAGCGTGTTCGGGGTGAGGTTCAGCAGCTCCTTGCCGGGACGGTGCAGCAGCACCTTCTTGAGCGGCTTGATCTCGCTTTTGACGTTCACGCCAGCCATTGCAAACCTTCTTTCGTCTCGTGGGATGAAGACTATCTTCGCCGTGCAAGCCTTCCAGCGCTTCTTGGCCTAACGCTTTGGGCTTGCGAGTGGGGCGTTTTCGGTGCCCCGTTCCGTTGACTCCACTTTGCAACCTCCACGTAAAATCCGGAAGGTGTAACGCGGATTTAACGACCCTCGTTTAGAGGTGGAACCAAGGATTAACGCCGGGCAAAACTTCCTAAACCCTCGGTAAACCCCTGATGGGAGGCTTGTGGTATGGTATGGGGAAATGCTGGTAAGCAGAGTTGGCCCTCATCGGTTTAGTTGACTTCGGCGCTCATTGTTTCTGTAAACAGGGTGGCGAATCGGGGTTGAGGGTAAAATAGGTACGGGTAAGTAGTTACAATACCGAGGATTGCCTTGGCCGGCTACGGGAGGCTGGCGGCAAAGCGTTCTACGGAGGGGCCTATGGAGCTTGTTCTGTTCTACTACACGCTGCTGATGCTGCTCGTATCCATTTTGGTAGCGGCTGTGTGCTTGTCCGCGTACTTGGTTTCGCGCAAGAAGACCATGCTGTTCCTGTCGGTTGCCTTCGCGTTCTACTTCTTCGACATCTCCTTAGTGTTCCAGGACGAATTCATCGTTCGATCTTGCGGGGATGCGCTCACATCGGGATATCTTGTCGTGCGCTCGCTTGCTTCGGTGGTGACCGGAGGTGGGTTCGTCACGGCGTTCTGGGTTTTGCTTTGCGATTACCTAAACGAAACGCGCCGCACCGTGTTCGTGATGCCGCCGGCGATTTTCGCGATTGCCAGCGTTGCTATGTTGGTGATGATCCCTGATGGCGATCTGCAGCGTTTTTGGTTTTGGTCCATACGCCAGTTCTACATGTATTGGATTCTGCTGTATGCGGGGTATAGCTTCTTGCGTCAGCAAGATGAGGCCGAGCGTGCCCGCATGTGGCGGCATCGAGCTCTGTATGCGGTGACGTGGGCGATAGGCCTGCTTGTTTTGGCGGAGGATTGCGCCACCTTCTTGGTGATGGACCTGGCGTCGGTCAACTTGGATGCGCTTGTCTTCAGCGCCGAGCACAACTATGCAGAGAATCTGCTGATGTTGGTCATCGGCGTGGCTGCGGTGCATAACGCGGTCCGCATGCTGTCGCTTCGTTTCGAGCGCCCTCCTGCGCAGGGCGGTAGCAAGCAGCAGGAGCAGCAGATCATCGAGAACCTTAACGTGTTCGCCACGCGTCATAAGCTCTCCCAGCGCGAGCGTGAGGTTCTCTACCTTATCTTGTTGGGCAAGGATAATCAGAACATCGCATCCGAGATGTCTCTGGCGCTTTCCACGGTGAAGGTGCACGTGCACAACATCCTGAAGAAAACGGGCGATGCCAGCCGACAGGAATTGATCCAGGGCTTCTGGAAGATGTCGTAAGGCGCGCGCCGGTTTTGCCGTCCGTCCCTGAAAATCTCCCCTCCACCGCCGCTGGACCGCGCGCTGTGTTACGGGTGTGTGTCGAAACGGCGTCACAAACGCTTTCGCATGCCAAAATGTCCCTCATATACCACAAGGAGGGGCGGGGATGCCCCGATAGGAAAGGAGGGAACGATGGCAAGCTCGATTACCGAGAAGCTGAAGAACATCGGCCCCGGTGCTTTGGTCGCAGCTGGTTTCGTCGGTCCTGGCACGGTCACCACGTGCACGGTCTCCGGCGCAAGCTATGGTTACACCATGCTGTGGGCGTTGCTGTTCGCCACCGTTGCAACCATTATCTTCCAGGAGATGGCGGCTCGCGTCGGCATCGTCACGCAGGAGGGCCTGGGTGAGAACATCCGCGATCGCATTTCGCATCCGGTGCTGAAGTGGATTGCAATCGTGATTGTTATCATCGCCATCTTCATCGGCAACACCGCGTACGAGACGGGCAACATCACGGGCGGCATCCTGGGCATCCAGGCGGTAGTCAATGCTCCCATGATCCCCATCGTCATCGTGTTGGGCATCCTGGCCTTCGCCGCCATGTGGGTCGGCTCTTACAAGCTGGTCGAGAAGATCCTCACGGGTATCGTCATCTTCATGGGCCTGGTGTTCCTGATCACTGCGTTCGCCTCTCCCGTCGATTGGGGTGCGGTCGTGGCCGGCCTGTTCACGCCTTCCCTGCCCGAGGGTCAGGATGGCGCCAAGGGCATCCTGACCGCCGTGGGTCTGATCGGCACCACCATTGTGCCGTACAACCTGTTCTTGCACGCTTCCGGCGCATCCGAGCGCTTCAAGGATCCCGAGCAGATCGCCGACGCACGTTTCGACTGCGTGCTGTCCATCGGCCTGGGCGGCATCATCTCCATGGCCATCCTTGTCTGCGCCGCGGCGAACATGCATGCCGCCGGCATCACCGTTGCCAATGGTAAGGACATGGCCATCGCCCTGCAGCCGCTTCTGGGCAACTGGGCAACGGTGCTCATCGGCATCGGCCTGCTGGCCGCCGGTTTCTCCAGCGCCATCACCGCTCCGCTTTCCGCTGCTTACGCCGTCAACGGCGTGCTCGGCTGGGGCAAGACCTTGAAGGACCTGAAGTTCAAGATCGTTTGGATCATCGTGCTGGTGGCCGGCTGCCTGATGGCCGTGCTGCTGGGCAAGAGCCCCACGGAGCTGATCCTGGTGGCTCAGGCGGCCAACGCCATCCTGCTGCCTATCATGGCGTTCTTCGTGATGTACGTCGCCAACGGCAAAAGCCTTGGCAAGTGGCGCAACCATGCGTTCTCCAATATCTGCGGCGTCATCTTCATCTGCATCACGCTGTTCATGTGCTGGCGCAATATGTCCAGCTTCCTGACCACGCTGCAAACGCTTATCGGCGCATAGCGGCTTCGGCTTAAGGAAAAGCATGTGCAAGGGCCTGTCGGACGAAAGTCCGGCAGGCCCTTTTCATCGTTGGATTGCGGCTGCGATCGATGGCTTCTGGGGAAGCCTGGTCAGCATAGCGGTATGCGTCTTGCTGTCTGTTCTGATGCAGCGGACGAAGGCGACCGCGTACGACCAGATTTCTGCTCTGGCAGTTGCAGCGTGCTCCATCGCGTTGCTGGTGGGCGTATTCACCGCCTGGTTCCAGAAGCGGTATCCCCGGCATATAGCGCGCGGGTAGCGGGGCAGCAGGCGCGAAATCTTGTCTCCAGGAAACGAAAAGGCCATCGACTTGAGCCGATGGCCTGGTGTTTCATGGTGCCCCAGATACGATTCGAACGTACGACACCCGCTTTAGGAGAGCGGTGCTCTATCCCCTGAGCTACTGAGGCGCGCATATCATTGTAGCATTAAACCTTTTGGCTCGATGCTCGCACATGCCAATATCACGGGTTAAGCTTCACGGCTGCTACGCCCTCGCAAACTCAAGCAACTGCGTGGGGTCGGAGATGATAACGCCTGCCTGTGCCTCTTGCAGGGTGCTTACGGGATTGTAGCCCCAGTCGACGCCGATTGCGTACGTTCCGGCATTGTGGGCAACGCGCATGTCGCCGGCCGAGTCGCCCACATAGGCGGTGCGCTCGGGAGCGCTGCCCAACTCGCGGATGGTTCGCAGCAAGCCGGTGGGGTCGGGCTTGCGGGGAATGCCTTCGCATTCTCCATGTAGCATCTCGAAAAGGTCGGGTAGGAATCGCGGGATGACATCCTTCACGCCGCCCTCGTATTTGTTCGAAAGCACCGCAAGCTTGCATCCTCGCGCTTTCAACTCGGCAAGCGTCTCGGGCATGTGCGCGTAATGGCGCGTGCGAGCATGCCCGGTTTTGGGGTACAGCGCCTTCCAATATTCAAGCGCCTCGGCGCACACGGCGTCGGGGGTTCCTTCGGGCAAAGCGCGGTAGATCAAGCGTTGCGCTCCGTCGCCTACGAAGCTGTGGATAGCGGCATCGGTGTGCGTGGGGTAGCCGAAATGCGCCAGGGTCTCGTTGGTGACGTGGATGAGGTCGGGCATGGTGTCCAGGATCGTTCCGTCCAGGTCGAAGATGAACGTGTCGAATACCGGATGCGATTCGGTCATTGTTGCCTCCTGAAAATGAAAACGACGGCTCTGGGCCGTCGTTGATGATCGATGGAGCGGGTGACGGGACTCGAACCCGCGAATGCGAGCTTGGGAAGCTCGTGCCTTACCACTTGGCGACACCCGCATACTTGGCAGGCGCTCCTTGCCATACCGTGTGGGCATTATAGCCTAAAACGTGCGAATGGGGATAGGGAATGTGAACGCATGCGAAATTCCCCACACCTAGGCATTACGAATGCAATCGCACCGGCTTATGAATACGGATCGAATTGCCAATCGGGGGCTTTGCGCGGGATGGCGATGCTTGCCGGATCGAATTGCTCGAACAGCAGCTTCTCCGGCGTGGTCTCAAGCGCATCCGCAAGCTCTTCGACCATCGAAAGGCGAACATTCGCCGTGCCTTTCTCGATCTTGTTGAGCTGTGGCCGGCCGATACCGACCATAGCCGCGAAGCAGGTCTTGTTGATTCGGCCCCGTTCACGAAGGCGCTTCACGTTGCGGCCGAGCGTGACGGCCATCTTCGGCTCGTCGCTCGGCGTACTCGCCAGCTCATCGATATGTGGGACGGAAGTCTGCATGCATCGAGCGTAGCGGCATGATTACGCAATGCTGTAACCTAGCGGTTACGTTCCAGGGGTATTTTTCGAGAAAAAGCAACGCTGCAACCTATATATAGGAGTGGGATAGCGCGAGCTCCCGTGAACACCCTGTTTCGGCCGCATGCCATTTTTATGGTTGTCAATCTGGGATGATACAATGCACAATGATTAACTGGGGCTTGGTGTGCGGTTGTGAGCCGTTCGTCAAGCCGCTGAAAGAAAGATGAAATCGGGTAGCGTAGGCACCATGCCGGTGGGGATCCGCATGGAATCTGTGCGGTGCGGAAGAAGGTAACGCAGGCCCGAACGGACTGCTGTGAGGAGATCTTGCATGGCATTCAAAAAGAACCGCCGTCCCCAAGCGAACGATCCGCTAGCTTCCCAGGTGCCCGCCGGCTACCGTCCGGCGTTCACTCCCGGCTCCCAAGGTCCTGGCGCAAACAACGCGTTTCGCAATCAGGCGGGTGCGTCGCAGTATTCGCGTTCGAACCCGCAGTATTCGGCGCAGCGTTCGCGCAAGTCTTCCAAGGGCAAGAAGATCGCCCTTGGCGTGTGCTGCGCACTGATCGTCGCCCTTATCGGATGCGGAACCGCGTTCGCCGTTTGGTACAACAACGTGAACAGCCAGCTGAATACGGGCGGTAAAACGTCCGAGGAGTTGGAGAGCATCAACGAGCAGTTGGTTAACTCCAGCTTCAACGAGCCGTTCTACATGATGCTGATCGGCTCGGATAAGCGCGAGGGCGATGACGAAGGCGGCGCACGTTCCGACACGAATATCGTCGTGCGCGTCGACCCGACTTCCAACCAGGCAACGCTCGTGTCCATTCCCCGCGACACCATGATCGATATCGATGGCTATGGCACGAACAAGTTCAACGCCGCGTACAACTACGGCGGCGCTGCAGCGACCATCCGCGAGGCAACCCAGCTCACCGGCGTCAGCATCTCGCATTATGCCGAAGTTAACTTCGAGGAGCTGGTCAGCCTGGTCGACGCCGTTGGAGGCGTCGACGTCATGGTCGATGAGCGCATCGACGATACCGATGCCGACAATACCACCGATCATCCCGAGAACCCGCGCATCATCATCGAGGCTGGCGAGCAGCACCTTAACGGCGAGCAGGCCCTGGTGTTCGCGCGTAGCCGCGCCTACGTCGACGGCGACTTCACGCGTACGGCTAACCAGCGCAAGCTTATCCAGGCTCTTGTGGACAAGGTGCTGGCCCTGCCCGTCACCGAGCTGCCCGGCGTTATCCAGGCTGCGGCGAAGTGCGTTACCACCGACATGAAGGTCAACGACATCATCTCGCTGGCGCAGCAGTTCAAAGATGACGGCGATCTGCTCATGTATTCCGCCATGTTGCCCTCTATCACCGGTTATGTCGACGGCGTTTCCTATGTGTTCGCCGATGAGGACAAGGTCACCGAGATGATGAAGGTCGTCGACCAGGGCGGCGATCCCAGCGGCATCACCGGCTCCACCAGCAAGCTTGCGCAGAAATATGGCGCCGGGTCCTCTGCGGGCGGCTCCTCCACGGGCGGTACCGCTACGGGTAGCGGGATGTATGCCGGCAACGACTACGATACGGGCGGCGCATCCGCCTATAGCAGCGGCTACTCCGCAAGTGGAACCGGCTCTTCGTCCTACTACGGCGGCGCCACGGGCGGCTATGCCGATGCATCCTCCAACGCATACGGTGCCGGAACGGGCTATTCCGGAGCGGCATCCACCGGCGGTTCTGCTGGCTCGTCCGGCACGGGCGGCTACGCAACAGGTGCAGGAACCGGCGGCTATGCAGCGGGAATCGGCGTGGGCTCTGCCTACTAGCGCTTTCTATGATCTTCAAAGGGACGCGACTTAAAGCCGTGTCCCTTTTTCTTCTCAACGAAAAGGGCTCGCAATCCAAATGGGATTGCGAGCCCTTGTGCGTTCAACAATGGATAACGGGTTACTGCTCGGTGGCGTATCCGTCGGGGTTCATGGACTGCCAACGCCAGCTGTCGGCGCACATGCGGTCAAGGTCGTACTCGGCGACCCAGCCCAGCTCGGTGCGCGCCTTGTCGCAAGCGGCGTAGTTGGTGGCAACGTCGCCGGCGCGGCGCGGCTTGATCTGGTAGGGGATCTCGTGGCCGCAGGCTTTCTCGAACGCGTGCACGACATCGAGCACGCTCGAGCCCTTGCCGGTGCCAAGGTTGAAGATGCCCACGCCGCGGCGGCTGCCGTCGGCGGCTGCTTCACCTTCCAGCGACCCAAGGCCCAGCGCCTTGCCGGTGCCCACTTTGCCGCCCATCCATTCAAGCGCTGCCACATGTCCGCGGGCCAGGTCGACCACGTGGATGTAGTCGCGCACGCCCGTGCCGTCCGGGGTGTCGTAGTCGTCGCCGAACACGCCGACGCACTCCAGCTTGCCCACGGCAACCTGCGCGACGTAGGGCAGCAGGTTGTTCGGGATGCCCTTCGGGTCCTCGCCGATCAGGCCGCTCTCATGCGCGCCGATGGGGTTGAAGTAACGCAGCAGCACGACGTTCCACTCGTTGTCGCCCACGTACAGGTCGGTGAGCACCTGCTCGAGCATGCTCTTGGTCCATCCGTAGGGGTTGGTGCAGTCGTGCTTGGGGCACTCCTCGGTGATCGGGATGAACTCGGGCTCGCCGTACACCGTCGCGCTGCTGGAGAACACGATGTTCTTCACGCCGTGGTTGCGCGCCACATCGCACAGCACCAGTGTACCGGCGATGTTGTTCCAGTAGTACTCCAGCGGCTTCTGCACGCTTTCGCCAACTGCCTTGAAGCCGGCGAAGTGGATGATGGCGTCAACATCGTTTTCGGTGAAGATGGCGTCAAGCGCTTCTCGGTCCAAGATGTTCTGCTTATAGAAACGCAGCTGGGCGTCGTCGGCGTCGATACCGCAGATCTTGCGGATGCGGTCGACGGCGATCTGGCTGGAATTGCTCAGATCGTCCACGATGACCACGCTGTAGCCTCGCTGGATCAGCTCGACGCAGGTATGGCTGCCGATGAATCCGGCACCGCCCGTGACCAGGATGCTCAGGTCCTTCTGGTCTTTCGCCAGTCCTTTGTTTGCCATGAAAGCTCCTTATCCTTTGAGCAGGTTTTCCCTGTACGCGAAAGCGCGTTCTCACGTGCTTCATGGTAGCAGTCCGGCGGTTTCTTGCGGGTAAAGAGCTCGAAAGCAACACGCGCGTATGAGCGTGTCGAAGACAGCGGCAGCGCTCGTGGCTGATAAGCCGCCGTTCAGAACGAGTTCAAAGATTATTCTTGACCTAGAACAAATATGCCGCTATCCTATTCTCAGTTGGAGATAGCGCATCTACGGTATCTCCTCCCCCCTCGTTTCACTCGTCTGACGCAAAGGCCGCCTCCCTCGCGGCCTTTGCGTCATTTTTGGGACCGCTTGTCCCCGAATCTCGGCAGCTTTTTCAGCAAAGCCCAGGCGATTTGCTTGTCTTGGGGCGTCTTCAGAAGGGATTCGAAGTCTAGGAAGGATACGGCGGTGCGGCCAAGCAGGCGGGTTGCCTTCCCGGAGGGAACGGCAAGGTGGTACGCTTGCCCGAGGAGCGCGGCGCTTTTGCCGTCCGCGGCTACGATGCAGATCGGGTCCAAGCCCTCGATCAGAACGAACAGGGCCTGCTGGTCAAGGTCGCCGGGCGCGACGAATGTGCACGCGTCATGCCCGTACCCCAAAGCTGCCAATGAACTGTTCAGCGCTTTTTCAGCAGCCTCCGAAAGCGGTTCGGAGCTGATGACGCAGCACAGCCCGGCGCGGGTGCCGCTCATGTACTGACCGAACAGCTCCCAGGTTTCGTCCAATGCGACCTCGTATTTGTTACCGCTCATGGTTTTTTTCACACCCGCTCTTGCCCTTGAAACGCGTTCGCCGTATAACCGAATCATACCAAGAACGCGAATAGCCGCGAATGACGCGAAGCCATCATCGCGGGACAAAGGAGGACGTTATGTGCACGAACGGCATCAACACCGGTCAATTCGAGATGATGATCGAGCAGATCGACGACCATTTGAAGCTTGAGCGCCGTTGGGCCCATACGCTGGGCCACAAGGCGGGCGACGCCGGCTACGAGACCGTCTCCAAGAAGCTGCACGAGGCCCAGGCCCTCATCGACGACGTGCGCGCACTGCTCGACGAGGCGAAAGACGCGCTGGAAGACGATGCCGAGGCCGCCGGCGGCGTTACGGTGGAGCTGGTATAACCCGGTATGGCGAACGACCTGATGCGGTTCTCGGTCGCCATGCCCGAGGACCTCTTGGTGAGCTTCGATCGCCTGGTATCGCGACGGGGGCTTGCGAAGAACCGTAGCGAAGTGGTGCGAGACCTGGTCCGCGATGCGCTGGTGGAGGACGAGTGCGCGATGCCCGGCGTCGAGGTTGCGGGGTCGCTGACCATCGTGTTCGACCACCACGCAAACGACCTGCAGGAAAAGCTTCATGCCATCCAGCATGAGTACTTCGGCAACATCGTGTCGTCCATGCACGTGCATCTGGATGAGCACATGTGCTTGGAGGTCATCGTGCTGCGCGGCCATACGGAGCTGGTCCAGAGCATCGCGAACCTCATTTTGGGGACCAAGGGCGTGCAAAACGGCAAGCTCGTGCTCACCGCCGCAGAATATCATCACGAACACGATTAAGCGATCATCGGCCGTGCGGATCGAACGCCGTGCGGCCGTTCACATTTACAAGGAGCAATGCAATGGATACTACGGTCATGCTCGGCCATGGCAGCGGCGGCACCATGATGAAGCGCATCGTCGACGAGGTGTTCTTCGCCGCCTATGCAGGAGAAGAGCTTTTGCGCGGCGATGACGCGGCAGTGCTGCCCGCGCCGGCGCAAGGCGAGCGCCTGGCGTTTTCCACGGACAGCTTCGTGGTCACGCCGCACTTCTTCCCGGGCGGCGATATCGGCCGTTTGGCCGTATGCGGCACGGTGAACGACGTCGCTACCAGCGGCGCCACCCCGCGCTACCTGAGCTGCGGCTTCGTGTTGGAAGAGGGCTTTCCCATCGAGGACCTCAAGCGCATTTGCGCCAGCATGGCCGAAGTGGCGAAGGAGGCCGGTGTGCATCTGGTCACGGGAGACACCAAGGTGGTTAACCGCGGCCACGGCGACGGCGTGTACATCAACACCGCGGGCATCGGCACGCTGCGCGAGGGAGTGAACCTGGGCGGCGCGCAGTGCAAGCCGGGTGACAAGGTGCTGGTCAGCGGCACGCTGGGTGATCACGGCATCACCATCATGAGCTGCCGCGAGTCGCTGTCGTTCAAGGCCGACCTGCAAAGCGACGCTGCGCCCCTGAACCACCTCATCGCCGAGGTGCTGGCGGCGGCGCCGGGCGCGCGTTGCTTCCGCGACCCCACGCGCGGCGGCCTTGCCTCCACGCTCAACGAGTTGGCGGCGCAATCCGGCACCGACATCACGGTAGAGGAGGATGCCGTCCCCGTGAAGCCCGCCGTGCAGGGCGCGTGTGACATGCTCGGCTATGATGTGCTGCAGGTGGCCAACGAGGGCAAGATGGTATGCGTCGTCGCCCCCGAGGACGCCGACGCGGCGCTTGCGGCCATGCGCGCGAACAAGTACGGCGCTGATGCCGCTATCATCGGCGAAGTGTCCGAAGCGCAGCCCGAGCGCGGCTCGAAGGTCTTCCTGCGCACGGCCTTCGGTGGAACGCGCATCCTGGATATGCTGGTGGGCGAGCAGCTGCCGCGCATCTGCTAGACGCGTCTGGGCGACAACCGGTCGGCTTGGCCCCGCTTCTCCTCGGGAAGTGGGGCTTTTTGCGTGTTCGGTTGGCGGATTAGGCGTCAAGCTTGATGCGACGCACGGGTTAAACGTCGTTGCGAAAGCGCCGTCGTAACCGCTCCCCGGGTATTTTCCTGATTCGTATTGCAATCATCGGCAGTAGTGGTATTGTGCCTGCATTGCTTAATTGGGGTATGACCCGGTAGCATTTCGCCGGGGCTTGTAGACGAGAAGGAGTTACCATGGCACATCCGGTTATTGTGGCTGACGAGTGCATCGGCTGCGGCATTTGCGTTGACGCCTGCCCGCAGGAGGTCCTGGAGGTCAACGGTGGCGTTGTCGAGGCTGTGAACGAGGAGAACTGCATCGCTTGCGGCGACTGCGTCGAGGAGTGCCCCATGGGCGCCATCCCCGAGGTCGTCGAAGAGTAACCTCTGTCGTTGATCGCGTTGAACGAGGCCCTTGCCTATATATTGGCAAGGGCCTCGTTGCGTATGGGGGTTCGATACGGGAAGGTTGGGCCGAGCTGCAAGGCGGGCTCGACCTTTTGCGTCCGACGGCCGAAACGTGCGTTGCGAAGACGGAAGGGCGTCTCCGGCGCCTGCGTTTGAGCGGGCGTGGGGGTCTTGTGCCAAACGCCCTTTGAGAACCTATTGCATAGCGACTCAGATCTTGCGAGTTGCATTACATTCGCGATCAAGCCGCGATTCCGTGCCAGTATGGGCGTCATTTTCCGGAAGAGGATATTGTTTTCCCAGTTCAAAAGCTTGATAGAGAAATATCAACCCATCTGACATTTTGGTGTTGACAAAACGTAAAGTTATATTTCGTAAATAACTTGACATGCTCAGACTTAGATTTTATAGTACGAATCGTTGGAAAAAGGCTAAGCCCTTAGAGCCTAGCCGCAGTACCTGATTTCGGTTACATAACTCCAAGTGAGAGGAAGCAATCATATGAGCAAGATTCTGGGTATCGACCTTGGCACCACCAACTCCGCCATGGCCGTCATGGAGGGATCCGAGCCTGAGATCCTCGTGAACGCCGAGGGCGACCGCACCACTCCGTCCGTCGAGGGCTTCCGCAAGGACGGCGAGCGCGTGGTCGGCAAGGCCGCTAAGAACCAGGCCGTCACCAACCCCGAGAACACCGTCTCCTCCGTCAAGCGCTTCATCGGCCGCTCCTTCGCCGAAACCCAGGCAGAGCAGGCGAAGGTCAGCTACAAGGTGCAGGCAGGCAAGGACGGCCGCACCGTCGTCGACATCGACGGTAAGGACTACACGCCCGAGGAAATCTCCGCAATGGTCCTGCAGAAGTTGAAGAACGATGCCGAGAAGCAGGTCGGCTCGCCCATCACGCAGGCCGTCATCACCGTCCCGGCATACTTCAACGACGCTCAGCGTCAGGCCACCAAGGACGCTGGCAAGATCGCCGGCCTCGAGGTCCTGCGCATCATCAACGAGCCTACGGCAGCTGCTCTGGCATACGGCCTCGACAAGACGAACAAGGATGAGAAGATCCTCGTGTTCGACCTGGGCGGCGGCACGTTCGACGTGTCCATCCTGGAGCTCGGCGACGGCGTCTTCGAGGTTGCCGCTACCGCAGGTGACAACCAGCTGGGCGGCGATGACTGGGATCATCGCGTCATCGATTGGCTGGCTGACAAGTTCGCAAAGGATAACGGCGGCATCGACCTGCGCAAGGACAAGATGGCCCTGCAGCGTCTGAAGGAAGCTGCCGAGAAGGCCAAGATGGAGCTGTCCAGCACCACGCAGGCCAACATCAACCTGCCGTTCATCACCGCTGACGCCACCGGCCCGAAGCACCTGGACTACACGCTTACCCGCGCTGAGTTCGAGTCCATCACCAAGGACCTTCTGGACCGTTGCCGCAAGCCTGTTGAGCAGGCGCTGCGCGATGCCGGCATGTCCCAGGGCGACATCGACGAGGTCATCCTCGTCGGCGGCTCCACCCGTATGCCCGCCGTGCAGGAGCTGGTGAAGCGCATGACCGGCAAGCAGCCGAACATGTCCGTGAACCCCGATGAGGTCGTGGCCATGGGCGCTGCCGTTCAGGGCGGCGTGCTCGCCGGCGACGTCGAGGGCATCCTGCTGCTGGACGTCACGCCCCTGTCCCTGGGCGTGGAGACCATGGGCGGCATCATGACGAAGATGATCGACCGCAACACCACCATCCCCACCCGCAAGACCGAGGTGTACTCCACCGCAGCTGACAACCAGACCTCCGTTGAGATCCACGTGCTGCAGGGCGAGCGACAGATGGCCAAGGATAACAAGACGCTGGGCAAGTTCCAGCTGACCGGCATCCCGGCTGCCCGCCGCGGCGTGCCGCAGATCGAGGTCACGTTCGACATCGACGCCAACGGCATCGTGAACGTTTCCGCTAAGGACCTGGGCACCGGCAAGCAGCAGCAGATCACCATCAGCGGCTCCACGGCTCTGAACGACGAGGAAGTCGACCGCATGGTCAAGGATGCCGAGGCTCATGCCGAGGAGGACAAGAAGCACAAGGAAGAGGTCGAGACCCGCAACAACTGCGATGCGCTGGTCAACGCCACCGAGCAGACCCTGAACGAGTTGGGCGACAAGGTGCTTGCGGACTCCAAGTCCGCCGCCGAGGAGGCCATCAACGAGGCGAAGACGGCTCTGGCCGGCTCCGATATCGAGGCCATCAAGGCTGCCACCGAGAAGCTGCAGCAGGCGGGTTACAAGCTGGCCGAGGTCGCATATAGCCAGCAGGGCGCCGATCAGGCGGCCGGTGCCGCAGCGGGCGCTCAGTCCGATGACGGCCCCATCGAGGCCGACTACGAGGTCGTCGACGACAAAGAAGGGAAGTAAGCGCCATGACGATGCAGAGCACGCCCGAGCCTGAGCGCGCAACGCAGGATCAGGGCACCCAGATTCCCATCCAGGACGAAGCGTCCGACGTGAAGCAGGAAGGCGCCGCCCAGCAGGGCGGCGCCGCCCCCGAGGCGGACCCCACCGCATCCGATGCGGTCGCGGAGGCCGAGGAAGTGCTCGAGGCCCAGGCCGAAGAGGCTCCCACCAACGACGAGCTGGTGGAGAAGGCCCAGGCCGAGGCGAAGGACTGGCAGGACAAGTATTTGCGCCTGCATGCCGAATGGGATACGTACCGTCGTCGTACGGCGGAGCAGCGCGAGCAGGAGCGCCTCCGCGCCGGTGAGAAGCTGGTCGAGAAGCTGCTGCCCGTCATCGACGATTTCGAGCGCACCATCGACTACGCCGAGAAGAACGGCGAGGCCGGCTTGATCGACGGCGTGAAGGCCGTGCACAGCAAGTTCGTGAACGTGCTGGAAACCGGTGGCGTGCAGGTCATCAACCCTGCCGGCCAGGCTTTCGATGCGCTTGAGTGCCAGGCGGTCGCCACGGTCGACGATGCGTCCGTGCCGGACGAGACGGTGCATGAGGTGTACCAGAAGGGCTACAAGATGGGGACGAAGGTTCTCCGAGCCGCAATGGTCACCGTCACCACGGGCGGTCCGAAGAGGCCCAAGCCCGAGAGCGAAGACGAATAGATAGCTTTTGCGAGGGCGGGCGGTATGGTCCGCCCTCGTCCTTACTTAAGAAAGGAAGGTGGAGCGCATGCCGGCTACTCCGGATTACTATAAAACGCTGGGCGTTCCGCGCACGGCGACCACCGACGAGATCAAGAAGGCGTTCCGCAAACTAGCGCGCAAGTACCACCCCGATGCGGGTGGCAGCGAGGCCAAGTTCAAGGAGATCAACGAAGCTTACGAGGTCTTGTCAGACGATAAGAAGCGCAAGCTGTACGACCAATATGGCACGGCGAACGAGAATCAGATTCCCCGAGGATGGGGCGGTGGCTCCGTGAACGTCGAGGACATCTTCGGCGGCGCCGGTGCAGGCGGTTTCGGCAGCTGGGCCGATATCCTCGAAAGCATCCGCCGCGGTGAGGGCGCGTTCGGCTCGAACTGGGATTTCAACGGTGCCGGCGCCAGCGGCTTTGCAGGACGCCAGCCGCGTCCGCGCAAGGGTCAGGACATGAACGTCACGCTGAATGTCACGTTCGAAGAGGCGTTTTCCGGTACGGAAAAGCGCGTCACCGTTCGCGTGCCCGGTCGCGCCGATTCGGAAATGCTCACCGTCAAGGTTCCTGCGGGCGCTGTCGACGGCGGACGTTTGCGCTTCCGCGGCAAGGGCGCGCCCGGCGAGTCGGGCGGTGAAGCTGGCGATTTGCTGGTCACCACCCGCATCCAGAACCATCCGTACTTTAAGCGGGATGGGGCCGATGTGCTCATCGATGTGCCCGTCAACGTGGCGGAAGCCGCGTTGGGTGCCAGCGTGGTCGTGCCTGCTCCCGACGGCACGAAGGTGCGCGTGAAGGTGCCTGCCGGAACCCAAGACCAAACGGTCATGTCGGTTCGTGGCAAGGGGGCGCCGAAGGTGAAGGGCTCCGGCAACGGCGACCTGAAGATCACTATCAAAGTGCAGGTTCCCAAGTCCATGAACCCGCAGCAGCAAAAGGCCATGGAGGCGTTCTTGGAGGCGTCGCCCGATGACGTGAGGAGCTGGTAAGCATGCCCGAATGGAACGATCGCAACCGGCCCCTGTACATGATCGGTGTAGCGGCCGAGCTGGCAGGCGTGCATCCTCAAACCCTTCGAGCATACGAGCAGAAGGGCTTGGTTACGCCCCAGCGCACCAGCGGCAATACCCGCATGTACTCGCAGGCGGATATCGAGCGCTTGTCCCTTATCAACGAGCTCACCGGCGAGGGCATCAACCTTGCCGGGGTCATCCGCATCCTCGATCTGCAGGGCCGTCTGGTCGATCGCGATCAGGAGATCGACGACCTGCACAAACGGGTTCGCCGCCTTGCCGATCGCGTGCACGAGCTGGAAACGCGCGAAAGCGTGAACTCCCTCGTGCAGTCGCCTACGGCGATCGTCGTTCGTCGTCCCAGCTCGCTTTTGTAAACAAATGCGTTGAACCGATTCAAAGGAGGTTCGCATGAGATTAGATAAACTTGCCGTTACCGCTCAGGAGGCCTTCCAGGCCTCGATGGGCGTTGCCGGCGATGCTCAATCCAGCACCATCGAGCCCATTCACTTGCTCAAGGCCATGCTGGACGCATCGGAGAACAATCTGTCCGCCATCATCAAGCGCATCGGCGCCGATCCGGCGCAGCTGTCGCAAAACGTCGACGCCGCCATCGCCGCCATGCCGAAGGCCAGTGGCTCCACCATGCCTATGGCCATGCCCAGCAACAACCTTATGAAGGTCATCGACAACGCCGTGAAGGCGGCGGAGCGCATGGGCGACAGCTACGCAACCACCGAGCACCTGCTCATCGCCTTGGCTCAGGACAAGGGCGACGCCGGCCGCGTGCTCAACGGCCTCGGCATCACGGGGAAAACCGTTGAGGAGGCGTACAGCTCCCTGCGCGGTTCCACCCGCGTCACCGATCAGCAAAGCAAGCCCGAGCTCGACGCCTTGAACCAGTACGGTCAGAACCTCACGCAGAAGGCGCGTGAAGGCAAACTCGATCCGGTCATCGGCCGTTCCGAGGAGATCCGCCGCACCATCCAGGTGCTCAGCCGCCGCACGAAGAACAACCCCGTGCTCATCGGCGAGCCCGGCGTCGGCAAAACCGCCATCGTCGAAGGCCTGGCGCAGCGCATCGTCGCCGGCGATGTCCCGTCCGGCTTGAAGGACCACGACGTCATTGCGCTCGACCTGGGCGCCATGGTCGCAGGCGCTAAGTACCGCGGCGAGTTCGAGGACCGCTTGAAGGCGGTTCTGCGCGAGGTCAAGGAGTCGAACGGCCAGATCATCCTGTTCATCGACGAGCTGCACACCATCGTTGGCGCCGGTTCCACGGGCGATAGCTCCATGGATGCGGGCAACATGCTCAAGCCTGCCCTGGCGCGTGGCGAGCTGCATGCCATCGGCGCAACCACGCTCGACGAGTATCGCAAGTACATCGAAAAGGATGCCGCCCTTGAGCGTCGTTTCCAGACGGTCATGGTCAGCGAGCCCACGGTCGAGGATACCATCGCCATCCTTCGCGGCTTGAAGGAGAAGTACGAGATCCATCATGGCGTGCGCATCACCGATGCCGCCATCGTCGCTTGCGCGGAGCTGTCGAACCGCTACATCTCCGATCGTTTCCTGCCCGACAAGGCCATCGACCTCATGGACGAGGCCGCCAGCCGTCTGCGCATCGAGATCGACAGCATGCCCGAAGAGGTCGATCTGGCAGAGCGCAAGCTCACCCAGATGCAGATCGAGGAGCAGGCGCTTATGAAGGAGACGGACGAGGTCAGCCGCGAACGCCTTGAGCATCTGCGCAAGGAAATCGCCGACGCGAAAGACTCCTTGTCGAAGCGCAAGGCTGAATGGCAGAACGAGAAGGACGTCATCGAGGACGTTCAAACGCTCAAGGCCGATCTCGAGGCTGCGCAAACCGAAGAGGAGCGTGCGACCCGCGAAGGCGATCTGGTGAAGGCCTCCGAGATTCGCTACGGCCGTATCCCCGAGCTGCAGCGCAAGCTGGAGCAGGCAGAACAGGCCCTGAACGACAAGCAGGAGGACGGTGCCATCCTTAAGGAGGAGGTGTCGCAGGAGGAAATCGCCGAGGTGGTGTCCACCTGGACCGGCATCCCTGTGTCCAAGATGATGCAGGGCGAGATGGAGAAGCTCGTCGACCTCGAGGACAAGCTGCATGAGCGCGTCATCGGCCAGGATGAGGCCGTCTCGGCGGTTGCCGGCGCCATCCGCCGCAACCGTGCGGGCCTGTCCGACCCGAACAAGCCCATCGGCAGCTTCCTGTTCCTCGGTCCCACTGGCGTTGGCAAAACCGAGCTGGCGAAGGCGCTGGCGGAATACCTGTTCGACAGCGAGAAGGCCATGGTGCGCATCGACATGTCCGAGTACATGGAGAAGTTCAGCGTGCAGCGCCTGATCGGTGCCCCTCCGGGATACGTCGGCTACGACGAGGGCGGTCAGCTTACCGAAGCTGTGCGTCGTCGTCCGTACAGCGTCATCCTGCTCGATGAGGTGGAGAAAGCCCATCCCGATGTCTTCAACATCTTGCTGCAGGTGCTCGATGACGGCCGCCTGACGGACGGCCAGGGTCGCTTGGTGTCGTTCAAGAATGCCATCATCATCATGACCAGCAACATCGGCTCCCAGGCCATTCGCGAATACGAAAGCGCGAACGCCCAGAAGGAGACCATGGGCGACGTCATGGAAAACGTCATGAAGGGCGATGTGGAAACGGCGGCGAAGAGCTTGGCGGAGCTGTCCAACAAGATCAACGATGCGCTTCGCAATACCTTCCGCCCCGAGTTCCTCAACCGTATCGATGAGGTCATCACGTTCCATGCGCTGTCCATCGCCAACATGGAGCCCATCGTCGAGTTGCAGCTCAACGACGTGCGGCAGCGCCTGGCCGATCGCCGTGTCACGCTCGACGTCACGCCTGCTGCCATGGATCATCTGTCCATCGACGGTTTCGATCCGGTATATGGTGCGCGTCCTTGCAAGCGCTTGGTGCAGCGCGAGATCGTCGATCGCATCGCGCAGAAGATCGTCGAGGGCAAGCTGCCTGATTGCAGCCATGTGCTCATCGATATCGACGAGGCAACCGACGAGTACGTGTGCCGCGTCGAGCCGCCGTTGGAGCTTGACGCCGTACCGGTTGACTAGCCAGCTGGCGGTGCGTTGCGGTTATCGCGGCGCAGCTGTAAGCATGTAACGAAAAAGAGCGCCTGCCGAGTTCTATCTTGGCAGGCGCTCTTCGTTTGCATGCGAGGTCATCGTTTCTCGTCATCGGCCCTTCGGCCGCATCAGCGGCGCAGGGCTTAGCGCTCTACCAGGTCAAGCAGCTCTTGCTTGCTGTGCACATCTAGTTTCGAGTAGATATGCTTCGTGTGACCCTTCACGGTGTTCTCGGTCAGGTAAAGCGTCTCGGCGATATACGCCTTCGTGCGTCCTTTGCACAGCAGCTGCATGATCTCGAGCTCGCGCGGCGTCAGCTTGTGCTGCTTGCCAACCTCCTCGCAACGCTCTTCAAGGCTTCGATAATCTGCCGGCGCGCTTACCGGCTCGCCACGCAATTCCGCAAACAGCCACTTCGTATCCTGGTCGCGCATTTCCAAGCAGAACGAGGACACCAACAGCAGCACGAACATCAAGGCGACCACGATCACGGCATCGTGCTCGCTGCCTGAATACGCGGGGGACATCATCGATCCGATGGCGAACGGCGCCGTATAGCAGGCCCAGCCGATGCCGAAGACCCACGGGGCGGGAAGCTTCGAATGCTGCGCCACGTCGGACAAGGTAAGCCAGGCGAACAGAACGATAAGGTCCCAAGTGCTGCTTTCCACGCAACGCAGCACGGTGATTTCAGGGAACATGGTCTGGCTGAGCATATCCAGCGCCAGCACCAGAAGGGCGATGCGCCACAATTGCGAGAAGTTAAACGGTTTGTTCAACTTCACCACTACGAACAGCACGATGCCCGAGATAACCATTTCCAGCAGACGCCCAAGCAAGAAGTCGACAGCAGGCACTTGGGATTGGTTTCCCGAGAATCTGCTCACCAGGAACGCGGTCACGAAGCTGAACGCGGCAATGGTCACAGCTACCTTCCAAAGCCCTCGCATGTTGTGGGAGTCAAAGCGAATGACGGCCTTTTCTACGCTGGCGTTCTCCACGCCGGTGAGCGCGACGCGGCACATCCACACCGAGGCGACGGGTAGCAGCATGGCGAACACGCATTGGGCCTCAACGGGGACGAAATGCGTGAGCGCTTTCAGCGTCGACCCCCCGATGTTGGCCAGCAGCAGGTAAACCACCGCATGGTGCAAATCGAGCTTCGCGTAGAACGTGCCCCACTGCAGGTATAGCCAGCCAAGAACGCATGCGCATAGGGCCATGGCGGCAGATTGGAGCGGAATCGAGGAGATTGCGGTAAGCGTAAGCGCGAGCAGCAGCGCTCCTAGCGCGCCGAGCACACCGGCAACCGCTGTGGAAATCCCGGAGCTGAAAAACGTTGGTGCTTTGCGCGAAACGGCGGCGAACAGCAAAACGGCCACTGCCAACAGAAGATAGGAAAACGTCCAGGGAAGCTGAGCGGAGGGGCTGACTCCTCCGAATGCGTTGATTAGAAAGCCCCAAGCCAGCGGACACGCTATGCCTGTTGATGCAAACGCGGTCATCTTGGCGCTAAAGCGCGGCTTGTCGCCGGCAGGTTTATGGTTCGACTCCAGTTTCGCTGATGCTGCGGTTTTCATTTCGCCCCTTCTCTCAGGGGAATGGTAGCATACGCGGTTAACAATGAGCTTGCTCCCCAAGAAAAAGAAGCATAACAATCTGACCAGCGGAAATACCCGAGACACCCCTTTCGGGTAAGTAAAGAAAACCGTGTAGCGAGTCGAAGATAACCACCAAAGGGTGGCGCGTGGCTGCCTAACCCGGCGTACTATCCATGTTGTCGAGAGCGAAGCTGCACCTTGGCCTTGGCTGGATGCTATTTCAATCGAGGCCGTTTCGCCAACTGTTTGCGGCTTGCGCTCATGCGACGAAAGAGATGGAGCGTTGACAATCGATAGCACATCCGCGGAAGCTCGCAACGCCGCTCGACCAACCCCCTCCGGTCGAGCGCATCCCCATAACGCGCAGGCGATCCCCCTCACTAAGCGTCGCTTCCGAATCTCCTCCATGGCCCGCGAGCCCCCTTCTCGCGGGCCTCTTCTTTTTCAGGGGTTAGCCGTTCAGGTAAGGAAACATAGTTCGAGCGCCGACAAGCAAGCACGTTCGGGCAGCGATAAACGGGCATAGGAAGAGAACCAAGCGCAAGAGCAGCGGTAGCATGAGGCGAACCTCTTCTATATATCTGTATATCTATATCGCGGCATCGAACGCTGTTCGGCCGAACGAGCGAATCCAGCGCGAGCGAAAGAGCTCGGCCTCGCAATGCCTTAAGGGCGCTCCTCTAAAGCTAGTCATATTAAAACCGCCCCCTTGCCCATTTGAACCGCCTCTTGTTTCTTGTGTTCAAAAAACAAGAGGCGGTTCGGGAATGGAGCAAGGGGGCTTGCCGATATACCGTGAACCGAGCGGAATCGGGGGTCGGTGATTCAGTTCCATTCTTTGTGCGTATAGGCGAAAAGGTTCGCGCAACCTTCTATGCTCGGATCTATGAAGCCTTGCTGTGCCCGGCCGAATATCCCTTTGCATCCTCGACACGGTCGAAGAGAACGCATATCGCAAATGCGGGAAGCGCCGGGCTCTCTGCCCCCGTCAAATCGCTCGTCTTCGCTGCCATGAGATGTCGCGATGGCTTGGCTACGCTTTCTGCTCTAAAGTCCCGCAGTCTGCCGATTCGCCATAAGGGCGCACAGGGAGTCCGGGGATTGCTCCGCGACGCATCTATATATAGGCCATCGAATCGCAGGGAGGCAGAGCGCGAAGCGGCAAATCGTTTCGCCGGGATCCGCCCCCATGCTGCCCAACGCTCTGCGTCCCGCCGCTGCGAGCGCTGCCATGTCAGGCAGAGCCCCGCGCTCCCGTCGCCGCGGCTCGATCCAACGCTTTCTGGTCCAAGCTCCACTGCCCGTCGATATGCCTGCGGAGAGCAGCGAGATCGCGTGCCGCGCCGCAGCGCATCCGCGTATAGGCCGTCCAGGTGCGGGGAAGGCCGCGTGCCTCGCGTTCCGTCTTCCGCCGTCACGGCTTGCGGATGCACAGTGCAACGTGCCCTGCCCAGGGCGCCGTGGGCCGTCCATATATAGGGAAAGCCGCAACGCGCCCGCGAGCCCCTCCCGAACCCCAGATGTGTGTAGAATGTGAAGATGACGCCGAACGCGAAATAGTCCTGGACACGGCCCGGGGAGGAGCGTATTATTCAATCTTGCGCC
>OKVV01000373.1_pt1 | contig 29324 bp, 37 predicted proteins | sample 1606871 | NCBI WGS metagenome assembly OKVV01 (sample SAMN03281011, study PRJEB24777) | human gut metagenome | isolation source: fecal sample PR176 from 1 month old male Indian infant, caesarean delivered... | place: Singapore | collected 2006-01-13
AGTGATGATAAAGAGTTCTTTGTCTGAATTTTAAAATGATAAATATAGTTTTTTTCATATTTATTAAGTATAATAGTTCCGATGATGTAAAAGGAGTTGCTTGTTTAATGAAATTAGTGTATTGCGATGAGAGTTGCCACCTACCTAATGATCACGAAAAATTTATGGTTCTTGGGGCTATGGTTTGTGATGAAGAAAACAAAAATAGAATCAATAGTAAAATTAGAGAAATAAAGATAAAACACGGCTTTTCATCCTATTATGAGGTTAAATGGACCAAAGTATCGGAAAGTAAACTCGCCTTTTACTATGACCTAATAGACTACTATTTAAGCGAAGATGCATTGCAATTCAGGGCAGTAATTGCATCTAAATCAAATCTAAATCATGCAAAGTATAACCAAGGAAGTCATGATGATTGGTATTACAAAATGTATTATTTGCTGTTAAAACCAATACTTGGAGGCGAAGGTGAATATTTAATCTATCTAGATGTTAAAGACACTGTTGGCTCAAAAAAAGTTGCTACACTAAAAAAAATACTAAACAAGAACAGACAAGCTGCTATTGTAAAAGATATTCGTTTAGTAGACTCAACAGCTATTGATTTGTTACAACTTGCTGATTTATTTATTGGTGCAATAGGGTATAAGAACCGAAAATGCGACGTTCAAACAAATAGCAGTTTTGCAAAACGCTCTCTAATGGAATACCTTTCTGAAAAAACAGATTTATCTTTAGTTAATTCCACCGGCTTATTTCATTCTAAATTCAATCTCTTTCGTTGGGATGGAAGGAGCGATGACTAGCCATGGGATTCTTAAATTCCGATCTACCAGAACCTATAAACTTTCCAGATAATAAATATTTGGAGGATTGCATAGTATTAGGATATGAATATTTCAAAGCAAATATCCTTAGTCAAGACATTAGGCCAAAGTTGTTTGGAAAAAATCTTTATGTTGATGCTAAGTCAAAGATCAACAATATTCATGCAATCTTTTGGCATTTGGCAGGCTTAGAAGAGCAAGTCACAAAAGACTTGAATATTTTACCTTGTCAAAATGAGACTTGCTCACACAACTGTATGACAAATTGTGAGCATCATCTTAAGAAAGTAAATGAGCAAAATGGAAAAGTTAAAATCCCTTGTCTTTATAGAATTTCTAGACTAAATTGGATAAATGAAATTATCAATTTAGCAAATCAAAATAATTCTAACGTATCAATTTTGACTGAACCAAAACGAACTAAACGCGGTACAATCAAGCGCACCATTTTGAGATATCAATATTTCAACGTAGATTATGTCATAATTCTAGAGGAGCGAAGAACAGATTTCTATTTTGTAACCGCCTATCCCGTTTTCTTTTCTCAAGACCGTAAAAAATTTGATAGACTTGAGCAAAAAAAAACTGAGCAACGCCATGCGCCCTCAGATTCTCCTTCTACAACATGGTAGATGAGACATTGGAAAAATATCACACTTTTCTATATATAGTCAAGTGTTTTCCTCTATTTATTATATCATGTATAAAACCGTGGTACAAACAATTCCTTAGGAAGAAGTGATTTTATATCATTTCTTTTTTTGTTCCACAACGTTTCACAAAGCTATTATATTTTAGACTTCTGAAAAAGTAAATACAATTAGAAAAAGTTTTTCACCAAATTTAATATTTCAAATTAACAACCTGATTCCTCACAGAGTTATAGTCTTGTTTGAAATTAAAGATACAATTTAATCATTATTTTTGCTTTTCATTTGATGGTGGTTCATGAATTACGTTTCCAAATCGATCTTCCTCATAATAGTTTTCATCCTTAGGTTTTCTATAATTCACACTTTCAGCATCCATATCAGTATTCTTATAAATCTTAGTATAAACTGGTTTAGAATAGAATGATTTCCCTGTGTGGATTATAACCTTAACAAAAACTATGCTTCTCGCTTCTGTATCTGGGGCATGCGTTTCTTTAGTTTTGTATCTTTGCATAAAACCTAAAGTTATTTTATCTGTTTCATGAATAATATGCCCCATTTCCTTAAGCCGATGATGCTCGTATTGTTGTTTTTTATAATCTTTATTCCATGTAATTCCAAAATCATCGTCCATTTTATCTTTTTTATAAAAATTATAAGAACGCCAATCATTTAGATGATATAAGCCATCTTTTTGTAATAACAAATATTCAATAGAAGTTAGTGTTATGTCTCTATTAGAGCGATTTTCAATTAAGTAACTTATTTTATCATCGTTAATCTGTAATTTAACTTTTACCCTTATTCTTCTTTCCCAAGATGGCAATAAGAGGGCAACAACGACTGCTAAAAGTGTCCCAATAGATGATATTATTTCCCATATATTCGTCTTCAAATTCTTCCACCTCATTAATAGGAATATAACATAGTCCTAAAAAAATAAACTTTGCTAGTTGCATTTGATGAAAATCAATTCCTAATAGCTCTTATTAACTCACCATTCGGATCGTCTATAATTAAAAACTTTCCTCCGGTAGAACTACCATCAACCGGTCTTGGATTGATTAGGTCATATAAATAATCTTCTTTGCTATCGTCAACTATCTTGATTGTTCCAGTTTCATCTTTAACAACGTAATAAATTACGCCATTGGTTAATGATTCGACACCGAAAGACTCACCAACATATTTTACCTGTCCTACGTACTCCAATGGTATTGATCTATCAAGCACACACTGATAAACATTAATGGTTTTCATTTGTATTTCTCCCTAATCTTTTGACCCAAACCCACGCTTATTCATCTCAGCAATGATAATTTCTTCTTCATATGGATCCCATTCAGCAAACTTACATGATAATAGTTCATGATCGGTCATTTGTGATACGGTTTCTTCGTCAAGATCAACTTCATCTGGGTTTCCTAGAAACTCTTTAACGATCTTTGAAAAATCTTCACTTTCCCTATTGTTCATAATCACACCTCTACAAATTATAGCAAACAAAGAAGGAGCATAGAAAGAACTATAAGCTTTTGAATAAGGAAAAATGGATTCTACAATACCAATAGAAAAGTTGCATTTCCAACAACTAATTATGCAGAACTCCATTTTTATATGTTTTCAAGAAGTTCTTACTCCCCTGGTTTTCCATTTCTCAACTGATTTCTTACTGTATTGCATCGTTGACGCAATCTGCTGCATAGTCATAGGCTCTTTGCAAAGGTATGCATAAAACAACGTTGCACGCTCTTTTGAGTCGATCAATTGCCACGCCTGAATAATCGCTTGCCTCTCTGATTCAAACTGTTCAAATGTTTGTAAAGGCGTGTCAGGCATTGCAATGCTCGCATTACAGATCGTTAGCTTCTCCAACTCAATCATTGAAAGAAACTTCCCAGTCAGACGTGCCAACTGCCGATAGTTTTTCAAAATTTCTTTTGCGATCGTTACTTGTTGTGAAGTCATAATCACAATCCTATTATTCAATATGGTTAGTAGATAAATTGTGCCTTGGTTGAAGAAAGAAGGCAGTCGACTTTTCGACCACCCTCCCAACCGCTATTCAACAACTACATTTGTTGCGATTTTACCTTTGCTGTTTTCACCGATCGTATAAACAACCGACTGGCCTTCTGCTAGATTCCGATAGCCGTCACCGACAATATCACTATAATGAACAAAATAATCTTGTCCGCTTTCATCTGCAATAAATCCATAGCCCTTTTCACTGTTAAACCATTTCACTGTTCCGTTTTGCATTACCATTCTCCTTCTTTTGTCTTCTTTCATTTTCTATTTGCTCAACAACAAGATGTTCAAAGTTTTCTTCATGAACATCAATACCGCTGACAAGATGGCGCCCCACATAGTTAAATTCTCTTTCTGACTCTAAAATCTGCTCTTTGTACAATCGCCAATACTCCAAAGTATCTCCTTTTTCGAACGCTAAATCTTGTAGCGCACTTAACTCACCTTGAGCGGCTTTCTTACGAGTCTCTTCTAGACGCTGTTTTTTTCTAAGTTCCATTTCTCTTTGTGAAGCCTCGTTTGTTTTTCTTCGTTGCATCTGCCTTTGCTGCTGCATTGCAGCTTGCTCTTGTTTACGCTTCTCCCGCATTCGTTGGCGCTGCTTTGCTTTGTAATCACTGTTTTGTTCCCACTCTTCACGAACTCGTTTAGCGCCTGCAGCTCTACATGATGGACTACAATACTTTTCATTCTTAGTTGTTGCTGAAAAAGAAGTCCCGCAAACGGTACAAACAACTGTATAATCCAGCATCTAATCACCTTTTTCTTAATCTTATAAATTTAACACGCGAAAATATGTGCAGTGACTGCGTGAACGACGGCTGCCAGCCGGTCGGGGGAGGTATCCCCCCTGTTTTCTCGCTGGTAGCTTTTAAATTTTCTTTTCGAATCATTTACTCTCAATCATTTGAACGCTTTGTAACGATCAATGAGAGAGTTTTATAAATAATAATAATTTTATTTGCATTCTATTATTTATCGGTTGAACTGTTGGCAACTCACTCTACCTCATACGAATTCCGTATGACCCTGTACGAACCCGATATGTTCGATGCTATTAACTAGATTCAGGGTCTGACGAAATTCGTCGCACCCTTGAACTATTTTAGTGAACCGATCTTCTTAAACCTTTACGAATACACTGCATAATCACAAATACTAATTATCTGCTCTAACCCTTGTTACTAAGCTATTTGTAGCCGTATTTTCAAAATCATTAATTAGTTACTCTTTTCTTGTGGATAACTATAGTAATCAATCTTTGAAGCGGGTAATGTAATCTGTCTATCGATATCCAGTTCAATCACATACCTAGTATCTAGGCTCCATTGCATTTGTGCTTTTCGTACAATGATCTCGGGTATTCCCATGTAATAGCCGGCTACTCTACTACACACATGATCCCTTGGATTAAAGGTTTTCATTAATCATCCATTCCTTTAAGACCACCTAGCACGGTCTTCCAAGCTTCTTCTCTTTTCAGAGTATTTTCTGATTTAATCCCTTGGCTCTCATACTTAGCCTCAACATCTGCAATTGCTTTTTCCTTCTCTGATTCAATTTCTGCCAAGCGCTTTTTCGTAGCTTCGTCACGTTCTTCTTGTAAGGATTTAGCCCACAAAGCTTGAACCTCTTCTTGTTCCTTTTTCCAATGTTCCTGTTGCTTTTTAAAGCCTTCCTTTGATTTGTCAACCTTGGCTTGAAATTCAGCATCTGCACGGTTCTGCATGGCTTCTAAGTCTATATAATTTTTATCTATCATTTAACTTCACCTTCCTAGTTTTTGCTAACTGTTAGCCCCAATAACTACTCGCCGTTGCTGGTTCTTTTTTTTCTCCAGAACGTTTAGCCAGTGATGTTCCAGAAATTTTACTCTGATAGAAATTATGCACGGTATCAAAATTTTTGTATTCTTTATTAGATGACCATGTTGTAGTTCCATCTCCATTTGGAATATTTCCTTCCGGTTCTTTGTATACTTCCCGCTGCAATAGCCGCATTAACTTGTTAGCTTGATCCCATGTTTGACTGGATTCATCGGAAATATTTCTTAATTCCGCTACCAATGCAGCGGCACGGTCATTCTGTTCCTCATGGGTTTCATTCGCTGATTGAGTGATTTCCTTTAATAATTGATTATATTCAGCCTTGGTAACAAGCCGCTCTTGTTTCAACTTGGTTTGTTGCTTTAGATACAACTCTTTTGCATGATCAGCCGACCAAATAGCATTTTTAGCATTATTGTATCGATCTGCGTCTACTTCGGCTTCTGCAGCTAATAAATCATCATCAGCTTTTCTTCTGGCCTCCTCGACCTCTTGAACCTTACTAGTATATTTTTGAATCTCTGTTTGGTTCCCACTTAATTTTTCTTTCAATAATTTTTCGATTTCATCTAAAGTTCTCATGATATTTCTCCTGTCTTTTTTTATTTAGAAATTGAATTACTCCAGATTTAAGCACTGGCTCACTTCTTATTTTTGGTTTATCCACTTTGATTTCGCCTTCTCTTTATAAAAACTCGGTCAATCATCTATATAAAAAGGACACAAGGATAGGCAGAAAATCCTGCTTATCTCTCGTATCCTCTGGTTTTCCAGTCAGACTATCTAATTTTTTGTGAAGTCGTTGTTTCCGTTCGGATCACTTTACCATCCTGTACGATCACCTTTACTGTTCCATGTTGTGGCAGCTCCACAGTGACCGCCTTGCTATTCGTATCAATATATAATTTATCCATTATGTTTTCTCCCTCTGTTAGCTGTTGACTGTCTATAAAAGACCATATTCAAAAATATGTTGGTAGGACAACAGTTCCATATTAAGCCTATAGGTTTATTTACGCGATTGCATCCACTGTATCCGTCCGCCAAGATAGAATGGATGTACTTTGAATCAACTCACTTGAACTATTACAAAAACATCTAGTAACAAGAAATTTCTATGATATCTCTTTCTTGCTGTGTCTTTGCAATTCTTTTTCCCATGAATCAAGGTCAACGCTTTCTACTTGATACACCATTTTTTGCATGTCTACAATTTGGGATTTATATGCCGCCAGACCTTCGTCACGTTCTTCAATGGTTCTTGCAATGTAATAACCACGATCCTTTTCAGAACCATTTCTCTTTGCACAAACCGGCACGCCTTTACTACGCAATCGATTGACTACCTCATAAATACTCCGTTCGTCTAAGCTGGTCATTCGACTAATGTAATTGATTGAGACTTTCGTTTCTGGTCCACGAGGAATCAAGTCTAAAACACCCTTCTCAATAATCGTTAATTTCTCCATTTTGTAACCTCTCTTTCCTTTGCGAATACATTATATAATCGCAAACGCTCTAAAATCGCTGTATTCCTCGTTGCGTATAGCTTTGAGTCACTTTTCATAGAATCATTAAAACAGTCATTTAATATAAATAATTATCTGCATTTCTATACTTAAAATAGCTGACAGTCTTAACTTAATCTCAGTTACCCTTTTGTTTTTTTATTTTGTCTCCCCGTCTACTTTCCATCTAATCTAAAGGGAGACAAGATTTTCTTTGTTGCATCAAGGCTCGCGGCTCTTTGTCTACCGTGTCTACCGTTTTTTTGTCAACCTTTCTATAGATACTGCAGAGTATTAATAATACTTATTCTATTATTTGGATAGACAAGGTAGACAATACTCAATATCCATTGTTATATCAGTATTTTTAGTGTCTACCTTGATGTCTACCTACTGTCTACTTGTCTATCTCTTTTTTAGATAGCCTGTATTCGTCTGTCTTCCAAATCGAATTCCATTCTTTTTTGATCGTTCCCAAGTTGGATGATTATCCATGATAATTCTGATTTTTTTGTCTCTTTTGTTATTTTTCCCATATGGTTCATTAAAACCCTCAATGGATAAATCTCGAATACGGACACGATCGCGAGGAACTAAGTCATTTGGGCTGATTGGCATTGTTCCTAGCGTCAATCGTGTACCATTGTTTTCTAAGTATCCTTGAATTTAGCTAGCTCGTTGGCTATCGTTATAGGAATAGAAATCAATTGGAACGGGTATTTCAAGAATGGTGTATACAATATCTTTTACACTATCTACCGCCATGAAATCATCAAGATAATTTGCTGCTAGATTTTCCACTTCCACATAGAATTTCTTACGATCCACTTCTACATAGGCTGCCATAGCTTCGCCCCATATTTGCATAATCAATTTATCAGTTAGTTGCGCCGTATGATCATTACTTAATGGATGGTGTTTTTGTCGCTTCTTAGATACTTTAAATGGCACAAATCTTCGGTTCCCGGTCTCATCTTTTAGGTGACCAGACTCATTACTGGTACGGACTATGATAAAATTCTTTGGGCGGCGGATACCTCTTCTAGCATATGGTGTGCGATATTCTAACTCTTTTTGGGAGGCAAACTTTTTAATAACCTCTATTCCTGTTTTTTTTGAAATAACCAGCTCATCATCATTGACACACCATGCACGCTGCATAATCGCATAGTCATCTGTTTGTGTGAAAGATTTCATGCTATCTGTGTAATAACCTTTCGATTCAAGAAACAACTTTTGGATAAATGTCGTTTTGCCGGTTCCTGTATCGCCTACAAAATCAAAAATGAAGTCAAATTTTTCATACGGCGCATTTATTTTCTGAATTGCACCTATCAATAAGCACAACAAGCCTTTATAGGAATACTCAGATTGTTCTACGCCTAAATAGTTTGAAAGAAGCTTCTTAATTCGTTGCTTCCCATCCCATTCTGTTTTGGCATGGTCTAAATAATCCTTTATTGGGTGATAACTATTTTTCCTTGAAACGTTGATGACAGCACTTTCGATATTTGCAGACTGCGGAATAAAATTATAGTTTTGTTCAATATAGCTTTTCAAAGCGTGGGTAAAATCATCCTCAATGTATCCTTTTGCAATCTTCATATCATTTAAAATGATGCCGCTCCGAATTTCACTTTCTTGAGAAAATTCGTTATAAGAAAGCTTCCCGCGTAGTTTCATATCATTTTCTAAAATCAGTTCGATATTATAAACGCTATTGGAAAGGGGATGATTTTTCTCATTTCTACGAAACGATTGTTCCCATAATTTTAATTCGACAATTTTATCCGCTTTGACTTGTTCTTCTGTAATAAATTGAGAAATATCATCTTCCAACGTCTACACCCCACTTGTATGTTTCTTTACTCGACTCTTAAATGTTGCATTGATTTCTGACAATGGTAAGGGTTCGGAAAGAAAATTATCGTTGACCACTACCAGCAATCGGTAAATAGTATCCAATTCAGCCCCAACTGCTAACATTTTAGAAGTCATGCGCATAATCCAATTATTCCGTTTTCCAACTGTTGCGCCAGCCACCAACTCATCAAGCAAAGCTCCGGTATATTTCTTTCCGGGCTTATGCCCTTGATTATTTAGGCACTGATGGTAATTGCTGGGAGCTTGTTCTTTGTGTGTTTCAAAGGCCTTTAGTAACCATTCGGGCAAATATGCTAGTTCATCAATTGAACCGCTAGAAACAACATATTCCTTGCCATTAATCAATGATGGACTAGCCACCACATAACCGTTAGTTAGCAAATCAATCCCTTTAAAAGCATTGATTTGCCTATCAATTTTTACACCTTCTGGCAGCTTGAAATAGTAATGCTTGCCACCCGTTGGAGTATCTACTGTAAAAGTATCCGGCAATTTACCAAATTCACGTTCTAGCACTCTAAGACTATCGAAGCCGTTTTCATCGTGAACATCAATGTCTATAATGATTAAATTATTTGCAATCCGTAGGCCTATGTTAGATGATGGATATTTCGTCCAATGCTGTTGGATGCTAGTCTTATCAGATGTAGCTGTTTTAAAACCACTGGAAAATTTTTCTGTAGTCATTGGGACTTTACTATTATCTTGTAATGGTAATATCAGAAAGCCCTGTTTTACATATCGTAAAGCCATTTCAATCATTCAAATCCCTCCAAATATCTAATAACATGATCATTGTGTATACATCCTAATAATCTTATTGAAGCGACTAGGCCATTTAAAGCCGAAAGATCGTCTCGGGTTATATTGCCCGATGAAGTAAAATGATCGTTTACAAAAGTTTCTAGTCCTAACATACTATTAGCAAGGTCTCCCGCTTCAACAATTAAATTATTACTATCCATTATTGGTCTCTCCCCTTTAACTCGTCGTTCATATTCAAATTCATCATAATTTGTAAATAGCACCAATCCGATACCGACAAATAAGCATAGTTTTAATAAATTAGGCAACATAGTAGCTAGTCCACCGAATAAAACGGCTGCTAAAATAAGATTAATTTTTCTATCCATGGCATTTTCCTCCGATTTCGTTTATAATCGAAGACAGAAGATGGCTGTTCAAAGCCTTTTGTGTGCCTTTATCCTGTCCGCCAAGACAATTAGGGATAAGGCTTTTTTTCTGTCTTCTATTCATGATTTAATTCAACTCAATTCCTAATAATTCGGCTAGCAGGTCCACTTGTGAAAAAAACAAATCCTGCATAGAATCCCGATCCAAGTCATCATCAAATTGTGCTACGCTCAATTCATACAATTCTTGAACTACACTTTTTACAGTTGGTTGTTTAACCTGATAAAATTTCTTTTCATAATCTTCTAAATCCGCGGCAGCCTCAGCGACTAACAAACGGCTTTCTTTCAACGTTGGTGAACTAAATGCGGTCGTTAGTCCATTCAAAATTCGTGTTTGCTGACGATCAATCTCAATGGGGTTATATTCTTGATTCATGTTAAGTTCCTCCTACGCAATTTCTGACTTAGTTTGGTGATAGATTTTTTCGCTAACCGAAAACTGTAAACCGTATTTTTCTTTCACTGACATGAGCTGTACGGTTTCATCTAAAATAGTTTCACGATCGACCAACATTTCCGGTGTCATAGCGTCCTTTTTAACCATTTTTGAATGACCGTATAAATTCGATACAGCCTTATTTGCAATGGTGTTCGCCTTTATGAAATCTTTTGGCTTAGGATCACTATTTGAATGACTCAGTTTAGCCATTGCTTCTTTTTGGTGCTCTTTATCAAGCATTTTAAACACTTGAAATCCTTCCAACCCTATCGACTGGCGTAGCTGCTTGATTACATCGAGAATCCAATCTTGGAATTCCTCGGCTTCTTTTTTATTTGATCTCATAATCAAACGATATAGACCCTTTTCGTTTAGAATCAGCATTTTCTGTAATCCGCCAAGGGTAGGTACTTTGTACGCCCCCTTATAGCGAGAATCCATTTTTCTCAAAGAATCTTTGATACTTACAATTCCCAAAGCCTCAGCGACATCTTTCGCCACTGCCCACCATTCACTATTTACTTCAACAAATCTAATTTTACGACCGTTCCAAACTTCTGTTTTCATCTAGTCACTCCTTTCAATTAACTCTTTAGTAACAAATTTGAATGAACAACGTTTCAACTTATGTGCTCCTTTACTGGAATTCCCAACGCCCCACGCGCTTTTTTTATATTTCATGTTGCTTCATAAACTCATCACAAGCTTCCTTGCGAATACGTTCAATACCATCTACGATAGAAACTTTAAGACCATTCGGGATATATACATTCATTAAAGAATTGTATGAAATGTTGAGATACTCACACGCCTGTTTTTTATTCATTGCCTGTGGCAGCTCTTTGCGTTTTTCTTGCAATTTAAAGGCCGCTGCCACAGTGTCAGTGATCATTACAACTAATGGAGCAAAAGCTTCATCTTTTAAGTCCATGCTATCGATTTCTATTTTTGCCATTTAGATCGCCTCCTTTTCATTTACAAGCCAGTTCACCAGTTTTTCAAAGACTGTTCGCTTCACAAAAAGTTTTTTCTCGTTTTCAACTAGCCCCAATGTTTTGACAGAAATACCGATTTCTTTAGCCGCCTGACCTTGAGTCATTTTTTTTCTTGCTCTACGTTCCCTCAACTTAGCAATCATCTCTAAATTCAATTCAAACACAACGCCCCCTCCTTTTTACAAGATTCTTGTAACTGAATTCAGTTTATTACAAGTTTTAGGAAAAATCAAATGTTTTTTACAAAAAACTTGTAAAATGATTTTTTAAGGGTAAAATCATGAAGTATAGGAGGTAGGCTCAAAATGAAGGTATCAGCAAAAAGATTGAAATCATTACGATTGGAAAAAAATCTAACTTTAAAAGAACTGTCAAAAGATACAGGGATTAATATCTCAACGATATCCAATTACGAAAATGGATATTCCGTTCCGAAACCTGACAAGTTGAAACAACTTGCAAGTTTCTATAACGTCTCTGAAAGTTACATATTGGGATATTCTGACTTCAAACATGAACCCGATGAACGTTTAAAAAAAGAAATCCAATCACTTCAAAAACAACTAGAAATTGAGGAAAAAGAAGTTATTTCCTCAAAAAAAATCTATGATAAATTGAAAACTGAATTCAATAAAAGCTCATTTGACAGTCTTGAAAAGACTTTCCTAGCTACGCTATTAGACGATAGCGTAAATGATAATATTTCTGTTGAGGAACTTTATGAGAACAAGTTAGAAGAGTTATCGGGTGATATGTTGCAAAATATTTCTTTACGTGATGTAACAAAGATTGCGTTGTTAACCAAAAAGGAAGAATTGAATAACTTCAAAAATGGCGAAATCTATAACCCTCAAGACAGAAAAAATCCAGACTTTGAAGCCCATGACGTTGATCAAAAAAAGATTTCTGAATACCTACAAGGAATCCCTTACCACCTAAATTACGAAAATACTATGAAAGTCGTTGAATACGCAAAAATGCTTATGGAAAAAGAAGAAAATAGATTCATTCCTTAAACTTCATAGTCCACCTATATACCAACGCCCCACGTTAGGTACTGGGAGGAAAACACAATGGCAACACAAAAGAAGAAAAAGAATCCAATCAAAAAGTATACAAAAAAAGACGGTACTACCGCCTACATGTTCAAAAAGTATTTAGGTGTCGATCCACTAACTAAACGGCAGATTGAAACCACACGACGTGGCTTTTCCAGTTCTAAAGAGGCTAAGATTGCCTATGCCCGTTTAGGAGTGGAAGTTGCTGATAATGGCGTTAAGAGGCGCTCAAAGAGTCGAACCTATCAAGAATTATTTGATGATTGGTTTGAGCTGGTATATAAGAAGAAAGTTAAGGAAAGCACGTACTGGAATACTAAAATTGTTTTTGATAAGCATATCTTGCCCGCTTTCGGTCCCTATCGAATTAAGAGTATCACTGTAACAGCTTGCCAAAAACAAGCGAACGAATGGTGTGATGAGAATCCAAAGCGTTTTGATCGATATATCAATTATGCGGGAATGGTGTTCAAGTATGCTGAAGCTGTCGGGGATTTAAAAACTAATCCATTGGAAAAGATAATAATGCCTGCGCCGCCGGAGGAAGTCGAAGATGAAGATGAGGATATCGAAGAAAATCCAAACTTTTTCGATCGTGATGAACTGCTGCTTTTTCTATCTAGGCTGCAGGAGAAGTATCCGATGAAACGATATACTCTTTTCTTTTTACTAGCCTACACCGGCCTTCGCAAAGGCGAAGCCTTAGCATTAACCTGGCGTGACATTAACTTTAAGAAAAAGACTCTTACCGTTAATAAGACACTGGCCAGCGGTGAAAAAGGTAAGCTGTTGATACAGAAACCAAAGACAAAAGCTAGTAATCGAACGATTAGCCTTGATCCTGATACAATCTCAGTTCTTAAAGTCTGGAAGTCTGAGCAACGAGAAGAAAACGAACTTCTCGGATTCTTGCCGGAGCTCAATCAATTGGTTTTCACAAAACCTGAGGATAATTCTTTGATGTATCCACGGACCCCGATTACATGGCTACAAACTTTCTTTCGTCATAATAAAGATATGCGGAAAATCACGCCACACGGTTTCCGGCATACTCATGCTTCGCTCTTATTTGAAGCTGGTGCCAGCATGAAGCAAGTTCAATCGCGTCTGGGTCACAGCAACATCAAAACGACCATGAATGTGTACACGCATGTGACCAAGGAAGGCAAAGAAGAAACTGCCGATATTTTCGGGGATTATATGAAAAATGGAAAAAATCTGGGTCAATCTCTGGGTCAAAAGAAAAACCCCGCCCAATAAAGGCGGGGTATACGTTGATGCGACAACGTTTATAAGCTTATTTAGCTAATGAATCTTTAGCTTGGTCAGCTAGTGCTGTGAAAGCAGCTGCATCGTTAACTGCTAAATCAGCTAACATTTTGCGGTTGATTTCGATACCGGCAACTTTAAGACCGTGCATTAATTTTGAGTAGCTCAAGCCGTTCATACGAGCTGCAGCGTTGATACGTGCAATCCACAATTTGCGGAAGTCGCGTTTCTTTTGACGACGATCGCGATATGCGTAGTTGTATGAATTCATTACTTGTTCTTTAGCTGTTTTAAATAGAGTGTGTTTAGAACCGTAGTAACCTTTAGCTAGTTTTAATGTCTTTTTACGACGTTTACGAGTTACTGTTCCACCTTTAACACGTGCCATGTTTAATTCCTCCTAATAAATATAAATCATTGAATTTTTTAAGTTGTAAAGCGGGTTGCGCAATTATTTCATGCGTGCCAATTGTTGGCGGATACGTTTGTAATCGCCTTTTGAAACCATAGACGCTTTACGTAATTGACGACGTTGTTTTTTCGTTTTTCCGTGGAAACGGTGACTTGTGAACGCGCGGAAACGTTTCAAACCGCCTTTACCAGTGCGTTTTACGCGTTTTGCTAAACCGCGATGTGTTTTTTGTTTTGGCATGACTAAATTTCCTCCTACTTTTCATTTCGCATACTCTTTAACTAGAGTCAAAGAAGCATTCTCAAAATTATTGCTAGTCTTTCTTCTCTTTCGGTGCAAGCACTAAGAACATGCTACGTCCGTCCATCTTCGCTTTTTGTTCCACTGTCGCGATATCGGCAGTTTCTTCAGCTAAGCGATCAAGAACTTTTTGACCAATATCTTTGTGGGTAATGGCACGGCCCTTGAAGCGGATCGAAGCTTTCACTTTGTCGCCTTTTTCCAGGAATTTACGCGCATTACGAAGTTTTGTATTAAAGTCGTTCACGTCGATCGTTGGACTCAAGCGAACTTCTTTAACGTTGATCACTTTTTGTTTCTTGCGAGCTTCACGTTCTTTTTTCTGTTGTTCGAAGCGGTATTTCCCGTAATCCATAATACGCGCTACAGGTGGTTTCGCACCAGGAGCTACTAGGACTACATCCAGATTTGCTTGTTCAGCAATCTTTAAGGCTTCTACTTTCGATTTAACACCTAATTGTTCGCCGTCTTGTCCGATCAAACGTACTTCACGTGCACGAATGCCGTCGTTAACCATCATATCCTTTGCTATGGTCATTCACCTCCAAAATTTTTGAGAGAAAAAAAGCAAATAAAAAAACGAGTTCTTTACGAACCCGCACGTAGTTCGACTCATCAAAATGACTCGTCATTAACTATCTGGCCCAGCGAGATATTCGCGTAAGGCGAGAAGCGGGTGCTTCTGCTTTCATTTCTCAACTTTAACAGTATACAAGCTAAACTTCATGTTGTCAACCACTTAAGACTCATTTCTGTTTACTTTCAGAAACTTTCTATTGAGTTTTCTTTGGCTTGTATGCTAACCTGTAATTGAAGCTTTTTTTTACTTTAATACATACATAGCTTAAAAACTTAATCCATTATTTATAGAAGGAAGTGATAGGATGGAACAATCCTTTTTTAAAGAATTGATTCATTACAACAAACCAAAGGAATCACCTGTTCGCTTAATCGGCGCCGGCCTTTGTATGATCAGTGTGTTATTCACCGGTTATTTATTCCACCAGCTCGCAATCTCTAGCTACGGTTCTTTAGGTATCTTCACCTTTCTTTATTATCAACGACTTCCATTAAAACAATTAATGTTACGTTTATCAATAGTAGGTACTTTTTTGACTGCCGCTAATTTTCTTGGCATGCTCTCAACTCATGCTGTTTGGATCGCACCAATTATTGTTGCGGTGGTCGGTTTTTTAGGACGCTTTTTCTTCCGTTTGTATGGCATTGCTAAACCAGGACCTTTTTTTATTGTTATGGTCACGGCAATGGGCGTTAGTACCAATGTCCCATTGGCTAAAATCCCAGTAATGAGCAGCTATTTTTTTATCGGTGTACTATTTTCTTTGGCGGGGGCTTTTATTATGCATTTCATAGAAAAAGAACCCTTGCCTATCAGTAAAACAAAAAAAACACTCAAGTCACGAATTGATGAAGATCCGGCTGTAGTTATCGATAGTCTACTATATAGTGGCATCCTTTTTTTCGCAGTCTACCTAAGTATGGGCTTGCAACTGAAAAATCCTTACTGGCTAGTTGTTTCTTGCGCCGCTATCTTACAAGGAGATAATCTTCGCGCAATGGCCCACCGTAATATCCAACGCATTTTCGGTACAATTATTGGTCTAGCGATCGCTGCATTTCTGCTGAATCTACCTTTATCAATTTTCGAAACACTGTTAATGATCACAGTCTTATTTGTAACAGTGGAATATTTTGTGAAGCGCAATTACGCGATCGCTCAATTCTTTACTACTCCGATGTCATTGATGCTGTCCATGCTAGTGAAGCAGCAATATCTCTACAGCCTGATTCAATTTCGTTTTCTCGGCATTGTAATCGGTAGCCTGTTAGGCTTACTTGCTGCTTGGATGATGACCACCAGTCTGAGTTTTTATAATCGGAAATTTCATTCAAACTAAATATGATTCACCGAAAACCGAGTGGGAACACTCGGTTTTTGCTATAATGAGGACTATATAAATTGAAGGAGGCTCTTCTATGTATCGATTAATCGCCTGCGACTTGGATGAAACCTTGTTAGATAAAAGTCGGCATGTTTCAAAAAGGACGCAGGAAACAATAAAAATGGCCGAAGCACAAGGGCTGATATTTGCACCAGCCACTGGACGCGGCTTTTACTCAATTAAACAGACTTTGGAGGAATTGGAGGCTGTAAACAAATCCAATCATTATATGATAGGGTTTAACGGCGGCGTAGTGGTAGAAAATCACGGACCTACCATTATCAAAGATTTCCCTATGCCCTTTGAAATCCTGTCACGTTTGTTTGAATTCGGTTGCAACTATCAGGTAGCAATCCATCTTTATACGTTTGAACAAACCTATGTCTATCACAGTAATCCTGAAGAAGACGCCTACTTAACGACGATTCCTCACGAAAAAAGATTCGATGATGATATTCACTTTTTAAAAGACCACGTATGTTACAAAGCTTTGTTTCAAAATTTGGACCGCAGCTATTTAGAACAATTAGAGCAGGAAATGCCTAAAGAGCTGCACGATGTATTGGAGATTAGCTATTCCTCTAATCGTTATATCGAATTCAATCCAAAGGGCGTTAACAAAGGTGCAGCATTGCGAACATTGGCAGATCATTTAAGTATTCCGATGAACGAAACCATCGCCATTGGTGACAATATCAACGATCTAGCCATGATCCGCGAAGCTGAATTAGGAATTGCAGTAGCGAATGCTGTGCCTACTATAAAAGAAGCAGCGCAGCATACAACCGTTGCAGATCATGAACAAAGCGCTGTGGCCGAAGTCATCGAAACCTTCATTCTATAATCTATAATAGAAAAAAAGCGAAGCAACTCATTTGAGCTTGCTTCGCTTTTAACGTATTCTGCGCCATAAAATCAAAATCAACCAGATGGACAGTCCAATACTAATCACTACCGTAATCACCCAACCGATTTCAGAATGGGTAAATGGCAGCGGCATGTTCATTCCGAAAAAACCAGTCACAATTGTTGGTATCGTTAATAACAACGACCAGATCGTTAAAATTTTCATTGTGTCGTTCAAATTATTGTTCAATAAATTATTGTAAGTTCCCGATAGCTGATCCAGGACCTCACTGGACAGCCTGGTCATTTCTACCGCCTGCTTGGCCTCGATCAACGCATCATCTAACTCTTCTTTTTCTTTATCTGTGAAACTCGAAAAGATCACTTGGACTTTGACCTGCTCTAAAAGTACGGCATTCTGTTTTGTCGCAGTTACTAAGTAAACTAAACCAATCTCTAGATCAGAAAGTGCTAATAAATTTTTATTTGTTGTTTTCTCTCGAAGTTTTTTATTTAATTGTATTCGTTGGCTATCAACTTCCTCAACTAAAGGAAAATAATAATCAGAAATCAAAAATAGGGTATGGAACAATAAACTCGCGGTGCTTTGATTCGGCTCATTCATTAATAAATTGTCGATAATATTTTCAACATAAGCGGTCCGCTCATTTACAAAAGAAAAGAAATAATGATCCTTTAAAATAAAGGCCATTGGACTTGTCTCATAATGATTATCCTTTTTTAACAAGTTCGGTACATTAAAAATCAGCAGCAAGGCTTTTTCCATCGGATCATACTCCACACGTGCCCGCTCATTATCGTCCAGCGCGTAGGTCAACATCTCATCACTGATTGCGTAGCTTTCCCGCAATTTCTTTACTTCGTGAGATTGCGTGCTGTCCACATTAATCCACGAACACATCTCTTGATTGAATGTTTGTTTGCTGTCCATTAAACCCCTCCTGGTCTAGATCGTTCTAGTCCAGTATAACAAAAACTGGGCTTTGATAGTTCACTGCCGCCCTCCAATAAAAGAAAAACAGAAACGAACTCTTGTCGTTCCTGCTCTCTATCACTTCATTAATTATCCTTTCACGCCGCCAGCTGTGATTCCTTCCACATAATACTTCTGCATCACCATAAACAACAGCGTGATTGGGATCGCGATAATTACACAACCCGCTGTAAAAGGCATAAACCAGTGATTAATTTTATCCGGCTGCAGCATCGTGAACAATCCGATCGCTACGGTATATTTTTGTTTTTGCTGACCCAAAATTACTTGGGCGAAAATGAAATCCATCCATGGAATCATAAATGTCATCAAAGCCGTGTACACAATGATCGGCTTAGATAACGGCAATGTGATTTTAAGGAAAATATCTTTTTTCGTAGCGCCATCAATCATCGCCGATTCATCCAGTGAATACGGAATCGTATCGAAAAAGCCTTTAGCAATATAAAAACCTAACGCGGCCCCTGCAGAATAGACGATGACTAGTGCAACCAGCGTACCATCCAGCTCCATCGCCTTTAAGATGTAATACACAGCGATCATGCTCATAAAGGCCGGAAACATATTCAAAACTAACGCTAATTTCAAGAAACGATTACGAAACTTAAACTTGATTCGAGAAACAGAATAAGCGATCGCCACTGTAATAAAGGTTGAAATAAGGCACGTAGCGATGGCGACAATCAGCGTATTCATAAACCAGCGGGCAAACGGATACGAGCTATTGGTGAATAGCATTTTGTAATTTTCTAACGTGAAGGTTTTTGGAATAATATAATTAACCGACATGGCACCTTCTCCACGAAAACTGGTCAAAACGACCCATAAAATCGGAAATAGCCAAATCACTGAAAGAATGATCAACAAGACATAGACAAACGTTAAGGTACGGCGTTTTTGCTTTTTCATTATTGCAGACCTCCTTCATAAGATTTCGAGCGTGTGTAGGCCAATAAGCTAAAGACCGCACTCAACACAAAAATAATGATTCCGATAACACTAGCCAAATTATAATCGCTGGCGATGACCGTCAGCTTGTAGAGCCAAGTGACCAGCAAATCGGTGTCTCCGGCTTGATACAGGGCAGAGTTGTTCGGCTTGCCCTCTGTTAATAGATAGATCACATTAAAATTATTGATGTTGCCAATAAATTGCTGAATCAAATTTGGTGTCATAATCAACAAAATTTGCGGAAACGTAATCGAGCGAAAAACTTGAAACTTATTCGCACCATCAATCTCTGCCGCTTCAATCTGTTCAGTTGGCAAGTTCATAATGATTCCAGTCGCAATTAGCATCGTCACCGGAATTCCTACCCACATATTGACAAAAATAATTGAAAATTTTGCCCAAGTACCATCACTCAGAAACGGTAATGCGTTAGAAATCAATCCCCATCTCTCTAGCAGCGCATTCACTGGTCCCCAATCGGCTAATAAATTACGCATAATCAACAAAGAGACAAATTGCGGTACCGCCATCGTAATAACGAAAATCGTTCGAAAAATCTTTTTTCCGCGTAAGCCTTTGGTGTTGATCAATAATGCCAACAAAATTCCAAAGAAGAAATTGGTCGCTGTCGCAGCAACGGCCCAGATCAGTGTCCAAGACAACAGTGGCATAAACGTCTCTGCCATACGTCCCGTCAAAATATTTCTAAAATTCGCGAATCCAACCCAATCAAACAAATGCCCTGGCGGCAAGTGATTATGGTCATAATTCGTAAACGCCAGACCGATCATGTAAACCAAGGGTAAAATCGTAAATAGCAATACTCCAATCAATGGTATGATCATTAACGTCATGTGGAAACGACCATTAGTCAGTGTTTTTAGATCCTCCCTAAAGCTCGGAATGCTCTTATGTTCCTTGTTCAAAACAAATAATTTACGGTTGCTCTTTAAACTGCACCAATACACATAAAAGAATATTCCACAAAAAATAATGGCTGCTAATCCATAAATCATTAATAACATGGAATTGTCGCCTTCAACAGAAACCTTCATCCTTATTCCATCAATCGTTTGCCACTGCATTCCTTGCGTTTTCGTCCCTAAAGTTATCAGACCAACGATCCCGGGAATAATTTGATAAATACAGGCGATAATAAAGAAAATTTCAGCTAGTAAAAATAAAATCCCTTTGAAGATTTGCTTATTTAACAGATTACTGAATCCCATAATTAAAAATGATAGCTTTGTTTTGAGATCACCTTCTTTGAACACTTGTTTCATCGAAATCACTTCGCCGTAACTCCCGGCTATTTCCATCGATAAAACCTCCCTTTTTCGAATTAATTCGGACAATTATACAAAAAGATTTCGGAGCAAAAAAAATGATTTCTTTTGCCCCGACATCCGCTAAATCTTACTTATCACCAGAGATATCCTTCACTAACTGATCCAGTTTTGCTTGATATTGATCCGGTTTGATTTTTCCATTATAGGTATCACTTAAAACAGCAGCAGAGGCTGTCCAGAAATTCGTCATTTCAGGAATCTTCGGCATAACGACGGAGTACTCTGAACCACTCATAGTAACGACCGCGTTCGCTAATTCATCATTCGTCACATAATCGGCTTCTTGAATCGTTGTATTCGATGGAATAATATTTCTCGTTTCATCCTTAAACTGGGCTTCTTGCACCGCTTCGCTGGATAAATAAGAAGCTAGCTTATAATCTGCAGCGATTTTCTTTGAATCGCCATTAGCTGGTGCTTGGTTCACCGCGTAAAGCTTCACACCCAAGAAGGCTTTTTGCTGAACCTCATTGCCGCCGATAGTTATTTTTGGATAAACTGCAATTCCTAAATTATCTTTTCCTACCGCTTCGATAGCTTTTTCTTTATCCCATGGACCAGATTCAAATGTTGCAATCTTCTCATTTTCAAATTGCGAAATATAATCATCTCCGACATTTATAAAGCCAGAATTATTTTTCTGATCGGCAATCCACTGTAAGACGGAAATCCCAGCTGAATTGTTCCAATCCGTGCCTTTCACATCTTCTCCAGTATCACCGAACAGCTTATCCCCCACTGACATAAATAATGGTCCGATTTTATAAGCGTCAACAGCTTTCAAATTTGCACCAAATGTCGCGTCTTTAGTGATATTCTCATAAGAGCTGACTTGATTTTCATTTAGCATTTTTTTGTTGTAATACAGAACCTGCGATTCAATCCCATATGGGAACGCATACACTTTATCTTTATAAGTCGCACCAGCCAAAGCTGTTTCTGATTGAGCTGACTTGATCTCATCCACATATTTTTCAGGAATTTCCTGAATGACTCCTGAATCAACCAATTGTCCTAATTGATCATGAGGAAGCGCAAAAACATCCGCAGCGGAGGAAGGATCCTTTTTCACGTTTTCCTGTGCTTTTGCATCTTCTGTTTCAACGACCTTCACATGGATATCTGGATTATCTTTCTCAAAATCCTCTAAAACTTTCGTATAGAATTTTTTTGAATCTGTGGTGATCCATAACGTGACATCTGTTTTATCAGACGAGCCTGATGCTTTCTTTTCACCTGACCCTGAACCGCACGCCGCCAATGTTAAGGCTGTTGCACCTAACATTACCCCTGATAATAAATACTTTTTCAAATTGCTCTTCATTTCGCTTCCTCCTGTGTTAATTGAATTTTTGCTACAAGGCACATTATGCAACCGATTGCGCATAATTGCAAGAGAAAGCGCTTGATTTATTTATTTTTTCTAGAATTATCTTTGTTCGAGTATTTTTACGAAATATCAAAACAAGAAAAGAACCATCCATTTGCGGTTTCCTACCATGTTTAGTACTCGAAATTTCAATTAGAACTCTTAGAAATTCTATTGAGACTATAAATATACTTGTTGCAACCGATTGCACAATATGTAATAATTGCACCACAATAACCGATGAATAAAAAATGATTGCGGTCCAACTTTTCCCAATCTTATTCGTGCAAAAAGAATGTCAGGTGAAACGAGACGATATTATGGCAAGCAGTATAGTTGGATGACATACGACTTGACAATCAGGCTTATTTTTCTGGAGGAAAAAGGAGTAATCAAATGGTCGAACTAAATTTGAAGCACATAAACAAAAAGTATCCGAGCAATAATACCTATTCTGTAAAGGATTTTAATCTCAAAATTGAAAATCGTGAATTCATTGTCTTCGTCGGCCCTTCCGGTTGCGGAAAATCCACTACGTTAAGAATGATCGCAGGTCTAGAAGATATTACGGAAGGTGACTTTGAAATCGACGGCATAAGAATGAATGATACACCGCCAAAGGATCGCGATATCGCTATGGTTTTTCAAAATTATGCATTATATCCCCATATGACTGTGTTCGAAAATATGGCTTTTGGATTGAAACTACGAAAATATCCGAAAGAAGAAATTAAAAAACGCGTAGAGGATGCTGCTAAAATCTTAGGCTTAACAGAATTATTGGATCGAAAGCCAGCAGATATGTCAGGTGGACAGCGACAGCGGGTCGCTATGGGACGAGCAATCGTTCGTGACGCGAAGGTCTTTTTGATGGATGAACCTTTATCAAATTTAGATGCGAAACTGCGGGTTCAAATGCGGGCGGAAATTGCTAAGATTCATCAAAATCTTGGCTCTACCACGATTTACGTAACACACGATCAAACTGAAGCCATGACACTAGCAGATCGCATCGTGATTATGAATCAAGGCGTGATTCAGCAGGTCGGTTCACCGCAAGAATTGTACAACAGACCCGCTAATAAATTTGTCGCTGGCTTTATGGGCAGTCCAGCAATGAATTTCTTTGAGGTCATTTTCAAAAATGGACGCATCACAAATCAAAAAGGATTAGATTTGCCTTTACCAGAAGGTCAGGCGAAGGTCTTATCGGCACAGGGGTATGAAGGAAAATCTTTAACTTTCGGAATCCGCCCAGAGGATATCACGGCTGAAGAGGTTGCTTTAGAAGCTTATAAAGATTCAGTGGTTTCAGCTACTGTCATTGTCAGCGAACTGCTTGGATATGAATCCATGCTGTATTCAACGATTGGTGACACAGAATTTGTTTCTAAAGTAGATGCTCGAGATTTCCATGATCCCGGTGAACAAATTGATCTAGCCTTTAATTTAAGCAAAGCGCGCTTTTTCGATAGTGATACAGAAAAAGCAATCGATTAACTACGGAGGTTTCTATGAATACAGCAGCAATCTATCATCGTACTGAAAGCGAATATGCCTATCTATACACCAACGAACTGATGCACGTGCGTTTGCGTACAGCACGCGCAGACTGCAAAAACGTTTCGTTAGTTCATGGGGATCCCTATGAACTAGAAAAAAAGCGCTGGTACAAGCAGCCGTCTGCAATGCGAAAAACACTATCCACAGATCTTTATGATTATTGGGAAGTTGATGTCACCGCTCCTTATCATCGGTTAAGCTACGGATTTATTGTTACCGGCTATGATGAAACGACGGTGTTCTTCACTGAACATGGAGTTTTTCCGGTTGAAGAAAACTATTTATTGATGGCGAATAATTATTTTCGCATGCCGTTTTTCCATGAAATCGATCGTTTTAAAGCGCCGCAATGGGTGAAAGAAACTGTCTGGTATCAAATCTTTCCGGAACGCTTTGCCAATGGCGATCCGTCCAACGATCCAGAAGGTGTGCTTCCTTGGGACAGTAAGGAATATCCTGGAAAACAGGATTTTTATGGCGGTGACCTGCAAGGTATCATTGATCATCTAGATTATTTAAGCGATTTGGGAATCAATGGGATTTATTTTTGCCCGATTTTTACAGCACCTTCCAATCATAAATACGATACTTCGGACTATTTAGAGATTGATCCTGCCTTCGGTGATAAAGAGCTCTTCCGTAAACTCATTGAGGAATGTCATCGACGAGGAATCCGCATTATGCTGGACGCAGTATTTAATCATATGGGAGATACTTCCCCACAATGGCGCGATGTTCTCGAAAAGGGAGAAAAATCTCGCTTTAAAGATTGGTTTCATATCCATTCTTTTCCTGTTCAATATACGAAAACTGACGATTTTGAAGTTGCTGAAGACTTGAATTACGATACGTTTGCGTTTACTCCACACATGCCAAAGCTGAATACCGCCAACAAGGAAGTTCAGGAATATATTTTGTCGATCGCAAAATATTGGATTCAAGAATTCGACATTGACGCTTGGCGTTTAGATGTTGCCAATGAAGTAGATCATCAATTATGGAAAAAATTTGCAGCGACCTGCCACGAATTAAAGGATGATTTTTATCTGCTGGGTGAAGTCTGGCATAGCTCTCAGCCATGGCTTCAAGGAGATGAATTTACTGCAGTGATGAATTATGCCTTTACCGAATCGATCATTAACTATTTCTTGGAAAGAACGATTCCATTAGATAAATTGGTCAGCAATCTGAATGAACAGCTGACGCTTTATCGCAAACAAACCAATCAAATGATGCTTAACACGATTGATAGCCACGATACACCACGCATATTGACCTTGGCTGGTGGTAATAAAGACCTAATGAGACAGGTTTTAGCCTTTCTTTATTTACAGCAAGGAATCCCCTGTCTTTATTACGGTGATGAAGTCGGTTTGGATGGCGGCATAGATCCAGATTGTCGAAAATGTATGATTTGGGATCCAGAAAAACAAGATTTGCAACTTTTCGAATTTGTAAAGCAGTTGATCGCACTTCGCCGAGAAAATCAATTCACCCTCTGTGAAGGATCGCTTGAATGGCAAAAGGTGGATACATCTACGGGAACGCTGATTTTTTCACGAGACATTTCCAACGAAAAGATCGTCGGTATCTTCAATACGGGGAATCATTCCATTTTCGAGCAGGTATCTGATGAAGTCCTTATGCTGCAGCTTGCGAATATCAAAGGAGATAGTATCGCAATTGAGCCCAATGGTTTTGTCATTTTGAAAAAGTAACCATGCATTTTTTAGGAGGTTAAAGTATATGCATCATTGGTGGCAAGAAGTTGTCGTTTATCAAATCTACCCACGTAGCTTTCAAGATACGAATGGAGATGGGATTGGAGATTTGGCAGGAATTATTTCGCGTCTTGATTATTTACAGAAGCTGGGAATCGGAGCAATCTGGTTAAGTCCGGTCTATCAAAGTCCAAACGATGATAACGGCTATGACATCTCAAATTATCAAGCAATCATGCAGGAATTCGGAACGATGGCGGAAATGGAGCAGCTGATCCAAGCAGCAAAAGAACGTGGTATTCGAATTATCCTAGATTTAGTCGTCAATCATACCAGCGATGAACACAACTGGTTTATTGAAGCCCGAAAATCGAAAGACAATCCTTATCGTGATTTCTATATTTGGCGTGATCCTGTTCACAACACCTATCCAAATAATTTGAAAAGTATCTTCAGCGGACCTGCTTGGCAGTATGATGAGACAACGCAACAGTATTACTTCCATCTTTTTAGCAAAAAACAACCGGATCTGAATTGGGCAAATCCTACTGTACGACAAGTGGTGTACGATATGATGAATTTTTGGATTGATAAAGGGATCGGCGGCTTCCGCATGGATGTGATTGACCTTATTGGAAAAATTCCTGATGAAGAAATTACCGGCAACGGACCAAAGCTGCATGATTATTTACAGGAGATGAATCAGGCAACCTTTGGCGGAAAAGATTTACTGACTGTCGGGGAAACCTGGGGTGCTACTCCCGAAATCGCCAAGCTCTATTCTGATCCGGAACGCGATGAACTGTCGATGGTCTTCCAATTTGAACACATCGGCTTAGATGAAGTCGCCGGTCAATCCAAATGGGTGAGTCGCCCCTTACAGATAAAAGAATTGAAGGAAGTCTTTTCAAAATGGCAGACCGAATTAGGTGATCAAGGTTGGAATTCACTTTTTTGGAACAACCATGACCTTCCTCGTATTGTGTCACGTTGGGGAAATGATGAGGATTATCATGAAAAATCAGCGAAATTATTAGCCATTTTGCTCCATTGTATGAAAGGAACTCCCTATATCTATCAAGGAGAAGAAATTGGCATGACCAATCATGTCGTCGCGGACATCACAGAAGTCGAGGATATCGAAAGTCGAAATATGTATGCCGAACGGCTCGCTGCCGGACAATCCAAAGAAACGCTTTTAGCAGCAATCAATCGAAAAGGACGGGACAACGGACGAACGCCAATGCAGTGGGACGCTTCCCCTTACGCCGGTTTTACAACAGGTACTCCCTGGCTGGCAGTCGTGCCAAATTATCCCAAGATCAATGTGACACATGCTTTACGTGATCCTCACTCCATTTTCTATACCTATCAACAATTGATCCAGTTGCGAAAAGAACAACCGATCATGGTATGGGGCGAGTACAAATTATTGACTGAAACAGCCGATGACGTCTTCAGCTATCTCCGAATTTATGAAAACAAGCGCTGGCTGATTGTCACGAACTTTTCAAATGATCCTCATTCATTTACTTATCCCGAGGGAACGTTAGGAAAGGTCATCATTTCAAATTTAACGACTGATATCCCACGTGAACAAACCATTCACTTAGAACCTTGGGATGCCTTTGTCGTAGAGCTAGGAGAAGACACATGACTAAATGGTGGAAAAATGCCGTAGGATACCAAATTTACCCTCGCAGCTTTATGGATAGTAACGATGATGGTATCGGTGATCTAAAGGGTATCCAAGCAAAACTCACTTATCTAAAGGAGCTAGGCATTGATTTTATTTGGCTAAATCCTATTTACAAGAGTCCAAATGTAGATAATGGCTACGATATTTCAGATTACCAAGCCATCAATCCTGAATTTGGGACACTTGAGGACTTGAAAGACTTGTTGGCTGCTGCTCATGAGCTGGGGATTCGTCTTATTATGGATTTAGTTGTCAACCATACCAGCGATCAGCACCCTTGGTTTATAGAATCAAAAAAAGGCAAGGACAATCCTTATCGCGCCTATTACTTATGGGCCGATGCGACGCCGGAGAAAATGCCGAATAATTGGCAAAGCTTTTTTGGCGGATCAACCTGGACCTATGATCCCAACACAAAACAGGCCTATTTTCACGTCTTCGCTAAAGAGCAACCTGATTTAAATTGGAAAAATCCAGCGATGCGGGAAAATATTTACCGAATGATTCGCTGGTGGCTGGACTTCGGCATTGACGGTTTTCGTTTAGATGCCATCAGCCACATTCAAAAAGAACCTTGGGATTTTAAAATCACGTCTAACCCTTGGGCGCCCTTCATGAATGTTGTCGGAATCGAAACGTATATGGCCGAATTGCGAGAGATTTTCCGAAGCTATGACATCATGACTGTCGGTGAAGCAAGCGGGGTGAATAGTAAAACAGCCCCCTTTTGGACCGATGAAGAAGACGGCTACATCGACATGATCTTCGAACTGGAGCATCAGGTTCGAACTGGTGAACCCGGCTCTGAAACAGGCGATCTGCTGGGCTTCAAAAAGGTATTATCCCGCTGGCAAAAAGACATGCAGCCGCTAGGATGGAATGCATTGTATACCGATAATCATGATAATCCCCGCAGCAACTCAACCTTTGGCAATGAAACCCGTGAATCAGCTACGGCACTAGCTACTGCTTATATGCTATTGAGAGGGACACCTTTCATTTATCAAGGTCAGGAATTAGGAATGACGAACTTCCCTTTCGAATCGATTGAAGAGGTCAATGCAACAGATTCACTAGCGGCGTATCATGATTGTCTAAATAAAGGAATTCCACCAGAAGAAGCCTTGCGTTTAATCACTCATTGGACCCGTGATCATTCTCGAACACCCATGCACTGGACTGACTTTGGCGGCTTTTCAACAAATCTCCCTTGGATGAAGATCAATCCTAACACGGATAAGATTAACGTTGCACTTCAGGAAGCAGACCCGTTTTCTCCATTAAACTATTACAAGAAATTGATTGCACTGAGAAAGTCATTGCCTGTTTTTCTAAACGGTAGTTATCATATCGAACTAGCAAAACATCCCAAAGTCTGGGCCTACACCCGCAAACTAGACTTAGAGGAAGCGTATGTCCTCACAAATTTGAGTGACCAATCGCAGTCTGTCACCCTACCCAATCGCTGGGTAAACGCACCAGCCATGATTTTATTGGCGAATTATCAATATTCGTCATGGAAAAAAACAATGACACTGCGACCATTTGAAGCGGTGGTGGTAAAAAAAGATGCTTAACCAATTAAGATTAAGCATCTTTTCATTATTCGACTACGACACCTTGGACTTCTAAAATTTTTTCATCAATCAAGCGTATGACTTCATCGCGTGCGGCAGCATCATCTACAAAGTTCAAACGATCCCCGTCGATTTGAATTTTAGGACTCTCATTGTAGTCCTCATACCATTGATCGTAACGGCTGTTCAATTCTTTATAATAATCATAAAGGGTTGGATCAAATTCCAGTTGTTCATATTCACGTCCACGCTTTTGAATCCGTTCCATCATCGTTTCAAAAGAAACACGGATATGAACCAACAAATCTGGATGCTTCTTGTGAGCGGCATAAGGCAATTCCTGCATCATATTCGCCAACAATTCATCATAAACCTTCACTTCTGTCTCCGTTGCCCGACCAAGATCGGCATTTAGATGGAATAATAAAGAATCCTCATATATTGAGCGATCTAGCACATTATTGTCATCCTGCATTGCTTTTTTGATGCTGTCAAACCGTTTGTTTAAAAAATAAATCTGTAATAAAAAAGCATATTGCTCTGGATCAGCATAAAACAGCGGCAATACCTCATTATCATCAATTGATTCATAAAAAGCCTGACTACCTAGATGCTCTGACAACATCGCGGTCAAACTTGATTTCCCTGCTCCAATGGTACCTGCTAATACAATCACGCTCATAAACCTCCAACTCACTTCATACAAAATATAGTAATTATTTCTCAACTTTTCTAATATACCCCCAATATCTTGTATCGTCAATCAAAATACCTATCTAAAAAATCACTTTTTTCTTCTAAAGAATGTTTAAAAAATCACTGATTTTCAAAAACTTTTCAGTCGTTTCGTTTACTTGTCCGTCTTCTCT